>PVMK01120477.1_pt1 | contig 48956 bp, 48 predicted proteins | sample 1853481 | NCBI WGS metagenome assembly PVMK01 (sample SAMN08533507, study PRJNA380276) | Marine sediment metagenome, whole genome shotgun sequencing project.
CTGACCTTAGCGCTTTCCACCGCCAGTCTTATACGCCCCACTCGTGATTTTGTCAAGGAAAAAGAGTTCAGGAGTTTTCCCATTTTTTTCATTTTCGAATTTACCAATGCTGGAAGGTAGGGATAAGGGGTGGACAGGGCAATCTGCTTCGCAAAGCAGCATAGTCGCAGCTATTCATGTTGCAGTCTTAGGGTTGTTGGAAAGTACTGATGCCAGCAGAGACCTCCGCATGTCCCCTGAGCCGGGGAAGACAGCGGTTGCTCGGAATGCGCTTTGCTTCGTAGATCACCCTGTCCTTTGCGCAGTGGGTCCGTCCATCAGAGTAGATGATTCTGAAGGTAATAGAAACAGAGTGAGGGACGTCTTTCCTGGTGTCTCTTCAGAGTGACTGCGGAAGGTCTGTGCCACTTCCCCGGTTGTAGCTGGGGGAGCCCCTGGCCCCGTTCCGCAGGAATGGGGAACAGGGAGGGGGTGCCCTGCCCGCCATCGCGAGCCGCTCAGGCGAGGCGGGCGGGCTTCCCCCGCACATAGCTGCGCCAGAAGTGATCAGACCGTGAGCCCCGGAACGACAGAAGAGACACCAGGAAAGCATTCTCATTTGCAAATCAGTCGCAAGGTCGCAAGTGGCCTTCATTGACAAACATCAAGTATCTATTTTTGGGGAAACTCCTGAAAAAGAATTATCGCAGAACGCAGAGCGGGTATGCTATTTTTCTAAAATCTGGCGGTTTTCTCTATGGCCAAAGGTGGGCTAAGGAAGCAATAAAGAATCCGGGCCTTGAGGACTCGGCTTAGAGCCACCCCCAGAGGGGGTTTCAATGGTCTTTTTATCATGCGGGAGTATGCTGGAGTAATGGAGTGGTGAAGCATTCCAAAATATCAAATTCCAAGCACCAAATTACAAACAAATCTCAAATTCCAATATTCAATGACCAAAACAGGTTTGGAATTTCGAATTTTGGTCATTGTGATTTGTTTGATATTTGTGATTTGTGATTTGGAATTTCTGATACTCTAATACTTCAATACTCCAAAACCGCTCGTCATCTTTACCGGCAAAGCCATTGAAATTTGACCTGGCTCAGAGGACCGGGTTTTCTATATTTGATAAATCTCCTGAGGTTGGGTACCATTCATGCTGCGGTTTGTTCTTCCCCGGCTGATATTCTTTCACTATCTTTCCTGTGTCTAGCCCGGATTATTCATAAATCGGGCTAGTCGTCCTCAAACTCCAATTCCAGATCATCGCCGGCCCCTTTTTTCTTGCCACCCTCCTCAGAATCCAGCTGACCTTCGAGTTCCTTGGCAAGTGCGGAGAGATCATCTTCGTTGAGGTCCAGTTCAAGAGCATCTCCTTGATCAGCCGATGCAGGCTCCGAAGTCAAAGCCTCTTCGAGATCGGCAAAGTCGTCGGCTGCAGACTCGTCCTCCTCAAATTCCAGCCCCAAGAATCCATCATCTTCCTCAGCCGGGCCCTTATCCTCACCGCTCAACTCCGCGAGATCACCCAGTTGCAACTCTTCGACTGCTGCATCTCCCAAGGCCGACGCCTCGATGGTCTCCAGGTCGTCCAGGGCAATCTCACTCAGACTTAGCTCCCCAGAGGAGCCTGCGCCGGTTGCTCCCTCCGACTCTGGCATATCAATAGATCCCTCTGGGGCAAGGGGCTCGCCCATGTCCAATCCCCCCAACTCTATCTCAGTCTCCTGAGTAAAGCTGAGATCTTGTTGGACACCACCGCCTTGCATCTCCCCTACCAAACTGCCGAGGAGAAAAGGCACTTCTGGCCTGAAATCCAGCAAATTGAGTTCATTTCGATCCGCCGTAAGGTCTCTGCTGCAATTCATACAGTTATCCAGGTGATCAAAACTGACAGTGCTGCACTTAGGGCATTTCATGGCACCCTCCTTATACATCCCCCCCGCCTGCCGGGTAGCAACGGCTTGGTGGAGTGGGAGTATGTTTTGTCTCAACTTTTGTGAGGCAGTATAGCCGAAGCGGACCACAGGTCAAGGTAAAAGACCCAAGTCACCCAGCTCGTATTCTAGCAGGCTAATTACTGTAATTGCAGCAGTTTCCGTCCTCAGTAGACGCTGGCCCAAGGAAACACACTGGAAACCAGCAGCAGTAGCCCGCTCAACCTCGTTTGCTGAAAATCCTCCTTCTGGACCTATAAGTACACAAGCCTGACGGCTTCCCGCTTGCTCTGCAAGGGCCGTCCTCAGGCTGCCACTCTCCTCCTCTTCCCAGCAAATTAGCTTCAGCTCTGTTTCTTTCTGGTTCGCAAGTAACCGGGAAAAATCCGCCGGTGGCGATATGTGGGGAACCAGGTTGCGGCCGCTCTGTCTCGCCGCTTCCTGAGCTATGCGTTCCCACCTTTTGAGCCGGGAAGCCCCTCTCTCACCAGCGGACCACCTCTGCGCTCTTTCGGTCTTTACCGGTATTATCGCGTTCACTCCGAGCTCAGTGACTTTCTGAATAATAAGGTCCATGATGCTCGGTCGCGACAGTCCCAGTGCCAGCACTAGGTCAAGGGACGACTCCCGGTCTATCCTTGTGCCAGCCGCCACTTTGAACCGAACGAGCTGTCGCCCCACCTCCAAGATCTCTGCTGGATATTCGGTGCCACTGCCGTCGAAAAGCACAACAGCTTCGCCGACTCCCAAGCGCAAAACCCGAGTTAGGTGACGAGCCCTTTTACCCGTGACCAGCCGTTCTCCCGGGCCAAGGGGTTCACCCTCAACGAAGAAACGGCGCGGTTTCATGGAAACACGTCCATTCAACTGAGAGCACCAATGGTTGTGGTAACCGCCATTCGTTATCAGTTAGAGACAGTAGCAAGCAAGATAAGTGCCTAAATTGAACGAAAGCGAGCTAAAATGGCTCACATTATACGAGAGGCAAGCCCATGGCAATGGAGTTTTCCGCCAGAAGTTACCCCGTTTTTCAGCCAAAATCCACAAACACCCAAAGCCACGTGGGAGGCTGCGAAACAACGAGCACCTGAGCCACCGCTATTTCAGCTATCTCAGCTCAGGTTTTACCCCCTCAGGCTATAAAAATACCATTGAATAAGTGCCGGGCCCCAAAAAACGTAACTCATGGCACCCAGGGCCAAAAAAGGTCCAAAGGGAATCCTGGTACCTCCCCCGCTCTTGTCTTTGAACATAAGCAGAAGCCCCGCTAAAGAACCTGCCAAAGAACTAGCAAATAAGGTATAGAGTACGCCCGGCAACCCCAAAAAGGCACCGATCATGGCCAGCAGCTTGATATCTCCACCGCCCATGCCCTCACGCTTTCTAAAGATTCGATAGCCTACCGCCACCAATAAAAGCACTCCGCCTCCCACCAGCAGGCCGAGTAGCGATTGCCACACATTAAAACGAGGCAGCAAGGAAGAGGCTGCCACGCCTGCAACAATTCCGGGCAGGGTAATTACATCGGGAATCGTCAAAGTATCCAGATCTATGAAGATCACGGCTAGCAGCGCTGAGAAGAAAATGAAGTAAACCCCCAGTTCCGGACTCAGTCCAAAAGTCCGAAAAAGGGCAAGGGCCATAAGGCCACTCAGTCCTTCCACCAGAAAGTATCGCGGTGAAATGCGCGTCTTGCAGCGGCGACACTTGCCTCGCAGAATCAAGTAGCTGAGCAGGGGTATATTGTCATAGAACCGAATAGCGCTTTGGCATTGGGGACAGTGAGAACCGGGCTTGATGAGCGAGGCTCCTTTGGGCAGTCTCACGATGCACACATTGAGGAAACTACCCACCGCCGCACCCACAGCAAAGACCCAAAATCCGAGAATCGTACTCGCCACATTCATACCTTCATCTACTCCACCCAGTGGACTCCAGGAATATTGTCTGGATCACTTTAAAGCATGAATCGTACCAAGGTTACGATTACGTCGGTGGTCAGTTGTTGTGGCTAATCATTTGTAGAGGGGTTTTCTTTATATCCACACGTTTTCTCCGGACAAGCGAGGTATTCTTCCCCCTTGCTGCTCCGGATCACCAGGTAAGCATTGCCGCAGGTGGGACAACTTTTGTCAACCGGTCGTGACCAGGAGATAAATCGGCACTTGGGATAACGAGTGCAGCCGTAAAATCTTTTCCCACGTTTGGACGCTCGTTCCACCAATTCCCCGTCGCACTCCGTTTGCGGACAGGCAACCCCAGTACCGATGGGTCGAGTGTTGCGGCAACGCGGATAGTTTTCGCAGGCCAGGAAAGAAATACCATGGCGACTTTTACGGATCACGAACCGCCCGTCGCACTTATCGCAAACTTCGTCCGTATATTGGACAGTTTTTTCTTTCTCCTCTCCCTTTTCGTTTTGCAGCGAGCGTGTATTTTTGCACTCGGGGTAGCCGGTGCAGGCCAAAAAAGGCCCAAACCGTCCATTTTTGGCTACCATGTCCCGACTGCACAATTCACATGTGCCCCGAACATCTCCTTCCGCCGCCGCCTGAATCTTGCCCTTGCTGTCTCGGGCGAAGTTCTTGCTGTTCTTGCACGTTGGATATCCGGAGCAGGAAAGAAACAATCCGTTTTTGCCCCAACGAATATGCATCTTTTTGCCGCACTTTTCACAATCGAGCTCTGTTGGTAGCCCCTCCCTCTTCACATCAATCATTTCTGTTTGGGCCCGTTCCACCGCCTGGTGAAACTGCTGGTAGAAGTCTTCAATCACCTGGAGCCAGCCCTGATTGCCGGTCTCCACCTGATCCAGCTTTGCCTCCATCTGGGCTGTAAAAGCCACATTCAGAACCTCTGGAAAGTTGGCAACCAACAGGTCATTCACCAGCATCCCTAGCTCTGTGGGCTTGAATCGCCTCTTTTCCTTGATGGTATATTCCTTTTTCTGAATGACCTGCATAATACTGGCATAGGTGCTTGGCCGGCCAATACCTTTCTCTTCCAGTTCTCTTATCAGCGAGGCTTCAGTGAAGCGAGGTGGCGGCTGGGTGAAGTGTTGTTTGGGTTCCACCTTCACCAATTTCAAAGACTTTCCCTCCTCCAGGTCTGGGAGTTTCGGCCCTTCTTCCAACCCACCCTCACCGTTGTCCGAACCTTCAATGTAGATCTGCATGAATCCGGGAAAGCGGAGCACGGTCCCGCTGGCTCGCAGCATTAGCTCACCTGCAGCAATGTGCATGATCGTCTGATCCAACTGCGCCGGGCTCATTTGACTTGCCACGAACCGTTTCCATATCAGTTCATAAAGTGCCAGTTCATCTTTCTTGAGAGAAGCCGCCATCTGTTCGGGGGTCCGAGTCACCGAGGTTGGCCGAATGGCCTCATGGGCATCCTGGGTCCCTTTGCGGCTCCGGTACACGGGGGCCTTTTTGGGAACATACTCTGTCCCCAGATTGTCCCGTATCCAGGTCCGAGCCGCCGTCACCGCCTCCTTGGCAAGCCTGGGGGAATCTGTCCGTATATAAGTTATGAGACCCACAGCACCCTCTTTGCCCAGCTCAACTCCTTCATATAACCGCTGGGCGATGGCCATGGTCCGCTGCGCGTTGTACCTCAGCTTGCGTGCTGCCTCTTGTTGCAGGGTACTGGTAATAAACGGCGGTGCAGGGCTGCGGGTCCGTTTCTTTTTCTCAACTTTTTCTACCTGGTAGCTGGCTTGCTCGAGGACCGTCACCAACGCCGACGCCTGTTCCTGGTTGACTATTTTTACTTGCTTGCCAGCTTTACCCCACAACCGCGCCTCAATTTGCGGCTTTACCTCCCCTTCCAACAGGGCGGTGATTGTCCAGTACTCCTCACTATCGAAAGCCAGGATTTCATGTTCCCGTTCGCATATGAGCCTGAGGGTCACTGATTGAACGCGACCGGCGCTTAGACCACGACTGATCTTGTCCCAGAGAATGGGGGAAATCTGATAACCCACCAGCCGATCCAGCAGCCTCCTGGCCAGTTGGGCCTCGAATTTCTGCTGGTGAAGTTCTCCAGGTTGCTTCAAGGCGTTCTCAATGGCATTGCGGGTCAGTTCGTTGAAAAGAACTCGGTAAATCTCCTTTTGAGAAGAACGCAGTTCCTCGGCAATGTGCCAGGCGATGGCCTCCCCCTCCCGATCAGGATCCGGGGCCAGGTAAATGCTGTCAGCTTGCGCAGCCGCTTTTTTCAGTTCGCGAATGACTTTTTCCTTGCCTTTGATTACTTGATAGTGCGGCTCGAATTTGTTCTCGATGTTGATTCCCAACTCATTCGCGGGAAGATCTTTAACGTGTCCCACCGAAGCTCGAATATCGAAACGATCGCCAAGATAGCGACTGAGAGTCCGCGCTTTGGTGGGAGATTCAACGATCAGTAGTGACTTGCCCATTCAGTATCCTCGATCCTTTCTCTAGTTATAAGTCCCATGGAGTAATGGAGCACTAAAGATTGCGGATTTTAGATTTCAGATTGCCACAAGCTGCAGCTAAAAAATTCCACAATCCGTAATCTGCAATGATCATTACTCCATTTCCACTGTGTTCTAATATAACAACTGAAATGAAACTGACCAGCTAACTGTGAAAATCTCGGGTAAAAAAAGTACCCGGGAGCTGTTTGATGAGCCCTCTCATCTCCAAACGCAACAGCAGTTCAGCTGTTTGGGAGACGTTAAATTCTAATTGCCGAGCAATGGCATCGATGTGCACAGGATCCATGCCCAGTAACTCCCAGAGCTTCTTCTCTCTTTCACTCAGCTCGGGATGTAAGCTCGTCGGGGAACCTTTTCTCACCACCGCCTCAACCGGAGACCTGGCAGCGACCATGGGCAGAAGCTCTTCAATAACATCCTCTGCTCTCTCCACCAACTTGGCCCCCTCTTTTATCAAACGGTGAGTCCCCTCAACTCCTGGCCGGTCAATGGGACCAGGTACTGCGAAAACTTGACGGCCCTGTTCCAATGCCATTCTGGCAGTAATGAGTGATCCGCTTTTTGCTGCGGCTTCCACTACCACCACACCCAAAGAGAGGCCGCTGATGATCCGGTTTCGTACTGGAAAATTCCCTGGTTCTGGTGGGGTACCCAGCGGGAATTCACTGATGATTGCTCCTGAGGCAGCAATTTGCTGCGACAACTCTCGATTTTCCGCCGGATAAACCACGTCCAGTCCGCTCCCCAATACGGCTAGGGTTCTGCCGCCTCCTTTTAAGGCTCCCAGGTGGGCAGCACTATCGATACCACGTGCCATTCCGCTCACCACGGTCCACCCTTGCCATGCCAACTCACGACAGAGTTTTTTGCAAACGTTCAGACCGTAAGCTGAGGCTTGCCGCGACCCTACCACAGCCACTGAGCGCTCATCTTCCTGCAACAGCGTGCCTTTCACATAAAAAAGAGGTGGCGGGTCCGCAATGTTCGACAAAAAGGGAGGATATTCCTCTGTGCCCCATTGAATCATGCGAATGTCTAGGGAACGCAGACGAAGCAACTCCTGTTCGGCAGTCTCTTTGAGCGCTCTGGATCCAATGGCATCAATGGCCCCCTTCTTCAATCCCGGAACCTGCTCCAGGTGACTCCGGCGAGCGGTGAATACTCGATCAGGGCTACCAAAACGCTGAATCAACCGGTGAAATGTCCTAGCACCTATACCCGGCACGAGAGTTAACGCCAGCCAGCCCAGATCTGCATCCATACCAAATTACCTACAAGCTCCAGAGCTTCCCTTTTGGATTAGGGATAATGAACCTGCATTATTCATTGAGGTTCCAATTAAAAAAGGGGCCATGCAAGCTGGATTCCCAGCTCCATGGCCCGCAGGAAATGCTTATGGCGATGGGCCGACTACTCTCCGGTTATGAGCCTTACGCGCTCTCCTGGGGTAAACTCGCTCAAGGATTCGACAACTAAAGTCGCGGCTGTCTCCTGCTCTACTGCCAACACTAGCAACTCACCGATGGGTTGAATGCTGAGGACGATTTCTTCGTCCCGAGAAGTCAGTGCCTTTGGTTCTTGAAAAACTTCAAAGCGGTGTCCTGCTTTAATCTCGTCATTTGCTCCGAGATCAATGAAGGCGATCTGCCGATGAGCTATGAGGAACGTCCCCCACTCTGCTAGAATGATGTTACCCTCTATGGGTTCAGCACCTGGTTGTACGGCGATCTCTTCAGACCTTTTCTTATAGGGCATCAACTTATCAGTGGCAGTCATTTCTTGAAAAGAACTGAGAACCACAGCTTTTGAATGGTCCGGCGCCACCAGGACAACCTCTAGAACACCCAGCATTGTGTTCAGATATCCCACATCTTTTTTGGTGATGGGGTGTTTGAATAATAAAGAGGTTTTAAAAACGAAGAACCGGTCACCCACTTCGGGTTGGACTCCCTCGCGGAACTGTACGTAAATCTTGTCGGCCGCACCGATCAGTGTCCTCTGACGCTTTCCACCCAGAATGACACCCATTCCTTCAGGCACGTAGGGGGTGATGAATCCCACCTGATCGATCTCCGAGAAGGTTATAGTAGGAACTTTGGGCGGTGGAGGCGGTGGCGGTGGCGTAACCTCTTCAACCACGGGTGCTTCTTCAACCACGGCTGTTTCTTCAACGGCAGTGCTTTCTTCAAAGAATTTTGCCACCTCATAATAGACTCGCAGCTCAGTGCCAGGGTAGATCCAATGAGGATTGGTGATGTGGGGGTTCATCTGCCAGACTTTGGGCCAGACCCAGGGATTGGCATAAAGGTCTTCGCAAATATCCCAAAGCGTGTCACCCTTCACAACCACATGGATATAGGTTTCTTGGTCAGCCTGGCCGTAAGGAGTTGCCTCTTGAGCCCTCACGTGGGGAGTTTGCGTGAAAGCCAAGAGCAACGTGCCCACCATCAAGCAGATAAGGATTGTTCGTTTCACGGTTGACCTCTCCTCTGTTTAGGGGGCGTCGGATTTTTTGACAGCTACCTTTATTATGTCCGGTCTTCTAACCTGTGACCAATACACACATTTTTTCTATGTGTCAACCATGATGACCTAGCAAAAAACATACCTGCTTAGGACCGGAGCAAGCGCATCTATTGTATTATCTTGATATGATTAGTCTTTAGTTATCTTACTGAACGAGGGTCAGACGTGGGTTACCTTTCATCTTGTCTTCGTTCATGAATGATTCTGCGGCTTTTGACGATACCTACCTCTTCGCCGTGGCTCGCACTCGAGTGTTGGCAAACTTGGCTTCCCAGGCGATCAGTATTGGACTGGCAACAAAGATGGATGAGTAGGTACCCACCACCACTCCCACAATAAGGGCAAAGGCAAAATCATGAATCACCCCGCCACCCAGGATGAAAAGGGCGGTTACCACAGCTAGAGTTGTTCCTGAGGTAAGAATGGTACGACTGAGAGTCTGATTTATGCTGTCGTTGACTACTTCGGCAAATTCACGCCGTTTGCCCTTACGCAGATTCTCCCTGATTCGATCGAAAACTATAATGGTATCGTTGAGAGAGTAGCCGATAATGGTAAGCAGGGCAGCTACTGCGGTAAGATTAAATTCCTTGTTGGTAATGGCAAAGGCGCCCACGGTAATCATCACATCGTGGATGAGGGCGCTCACCGCCCCGAGGGCGTATTTGAGTTTCAGAAACCAACAACAGATCAGGGTGATCACTAGGGCCGCCACGATGAGCATGGGGATGCTCATGCCTACCTCGCGCAGGCCCGCTACTCCTAGAAATAACGCCCCGGCCATAATGGCCGCCGGCATCAACTTTTGCTCAAATCTCCACGAGATGTAGATGGCGATCAGAAGCAGGGCATAGTAGATGGCCAGAAGCGCCTTCTGGCGCAAGTCCTTGCCCACCTTTGGTCCCACCATCTCTAGCCTTTCAACTATCACTGTATTTTCACCATAGATCCGCTCCAGATTGTCCTTCACCTCCTTGCTGAGGTTGGCCAGCTTTGCTCTGGATACATCGGTGCGAATGAGAAATACATTTTCTCCCTCACCGCCAAAGTGCTGAATGGCGCTACGGTCCAACCCTATGGGCTTCAACCCCTCCCTAATCTTGTCGGCATTGGTGGGGCTGCTGAACCTCAATTGAACAACGGTGCCGCCGGCAAAATCAATACCGAAAAGACTCGTGCCGCGCCAGATAAGGGCAGCAAGCCCGATGAGAATCAATATCAGTGACAGAGTGAAAGCAAACTTACGCCGACCAATAAAATCAATGTTGATGTCCGGTTTGATAAACTCCATAATTCCTCTCTAGAGATTTTGTATTTAGGGATTGAGGGATTCAGGAATTTAGGTATTAAGGAACTGAGGAATTTTCTATCCAGCAATCAAATATTGTCATAATTATGTCTAATTCACTAATTCCCCAATTCTCTAATCCCCAAATTCCCCAATTGTTTATATGTTTAACGTCTTCATTCGCCTTTTTTGCAGCAAGTAATCAAACACCAGCCTGGTTCCAAAAATGGCGGTGAACATGCTGGCGACAATGCCCAGGCTCAGCGTAATGGCAAAGCCTTTCACGGGACCGGTGCCGAATTGTAATAATACCAAAGCGGCAATCAGGGTGGTGACGTTTGCGTCCACAATTGTCCAAGTGGCTCTGCTGTAGCCGCTGTCCAGGGCTGCCCGCGGCGTCTTACCCAGCCGCAATTCTTCCCGCACCCTCTCAAAAATCAAAACATTGGCGTCAACCGCCATACCGATAGTGAGAATTATACCAGCGATGCCCGGTAAGGTGAGGGTGGCACCAAAACCAGCTAACGCCGCCATAATCAAGATAATATTGAGGATCAGGGCCAGATCGGCGATGATTCCGGAGGCGCCGTAGTAGATAACCATGAATACCACCACCAGCACACCACCCACTGCCATGGAGAGAAGCCCTTTACGGATGGAGTCTCTTCCTAGAGATGGACCCACGGTACGCTCTTCGAGTATTTGCACTGGAGCGGGCAATGAACCAGCACGGAGCACCACGGCCAGGTCTTTGGCCTCATCCATGGTGAACTGGCCCTCGATTACGGCGTTGCCCCCGCTGATGCGATCCTGGATAACAGGGGCAGAATAGACATTGCCGTCGAGCACAATGGCCAGCCGCTTCTTGACGTTCTCCCCGGTGATTTTCTCAAAGAGTTTGCCGCCGCGATCGTCGAAGCTCAAGGAAACGTAGGGACGATTGTATTGGGTATCAAGGCGTACCTCGGCATTGGTTAGATATTCGCCGGTGAGTAAAGTGCGGTCCTTGAGCAGGTAGGGAGTGCGCCGCACTTGACCGGTGACCGGGTCGACTTTACGGCTGTAGTAGATTTTGCCCCCGGCGGGTACTCTACCCTTCAGGGCCTCTTCAACACTACGTTGCTCATCCACCAGCTTAAATTCCAGCAGGGCCGTCTGGCCGATGAGGTCAATTGCCCGCTGTGGATCTTTGATGCCGGGCAACTGGATCAAGATACGGTTTTCCCCCTGGGTTCGGATGTCCGGCTCACTAACTCCAAATTGGTCAATACGGTTGCGGATGGTCTCCAACCCCTGCTCTACTGCCAGCTTTTTTATATGGCTCACCTGGCTTTCCTCAATCCTGAAGAGAACCTGGAGTTGGTCTTGGACCAATGTACGGTCTGTCACCTCTAAAAGAGGAAACTTATCCTTCATGAGGGCAGCGACCTGCTGCCAGTCTTGTTCCTTCGGCAGGAGCAACCTTACCCCATCCCCACCTTGTCGTTCAACCAGGCGGAACCTGATGTGTGCGCTGCCCAGTTCACCTTTAATCTCCTGAGCAAGACGCTCCACCGTATTTTCCACCGCCTTATCATTTTCCACCTCCAGAACCAAATGCATTCCACCCTGGAGGTCCAAACCGAGGTTAATCTTCTTATCGGGAAAGAATTTAACCCACCATTCAGGCAGTTCTTTGCCCAGGGTAGGTAGCAGATAGACTAACGCTACCACAAAAATCGCCAGCACGAGAGCAGCACGCCATCTCAGATCCTTCACGCTAACTTTCTCCTCTCACAGTAAGTTTTTGGTCCGGGTAAAATGGTCGAAGATCAGCAAAGCTCAAAGTGGTTAGTTTATTTCTGCTTGCTGCCTGCTGCGCCAAGCGCTGTGCCTTTGGCGGCAAACCTCCTGAGCTCTCCTACTTCTTGCTTGGCTCCGGCTCTTGGGACGCCGTACCGGCAATGTAGCTTCGCCCCACTTTCACCCGTACCTTTTCGGCGATTTCCAAAGTTACGACCTTTTCGGCGAGACCGGTGATTTTGCCATGCAGTCCGCCAACAGTTACCACCATGTCACCCCTCTTGAGGGCGGCGAGTACTTCTCGCTGCTTCTTCTGCTTTTTCTGTTGGGGTCGAATCAGCAAAAAGTAAAAAATGGCAAACATTAGCAGCAGAGGCACTAAAGCGGCGAAGCCGCCCCCCTGGGCACCACCGCCCCCGGTCCCTCCGATACCCATGGCATATGCCAGGCCTGTCCAATTCATAAACAGCCTCCTCGTGTTTAAACCCTAACGTTGCAAAGATGGTAGTTTAACCCTAATGTTGCATGCCCACGCCGAGGAAAAACGCGTCAGAGTGCGCCAAATGTGAGCGCGCGCAGGCTGGGACAGGATGAACAGTACTTGACCGTACGTGAGATCCTGTCCGAGGCGAGCACGCTCGCAGATGGTGCACTATCACGTGAGCGCAGCGATTATTACCGGTTTGGGTATGCAATGTTGGGGTTTACAGATCATACCCATTTCTCATTGCAGCTTTTAGCCACCGGTTTGCACCTGGCGCAGTTGATAAAAGTGCGCCCTGAACTCCTTGAAAGTACCAGCCGCAAGTGCTCGTCGCATCTGCCGCATCAGCTCAAAAAAATACCACAAATTGTGAATGGTATTGAGCCGATAGGCCAAAATTTCCTTGGCCATAAACAAATGACGTAGATACGCCCGACTGTAATGCCTGCAGGTATAACAGGTGCACAGTTCATCAATGGGCGTATCCTCGTCTCGGTGCTGGTTATTCTTGATGATTATCCGCCCGCGGCTGGTAAAGAGCATACCGTTGCGCGCGTTGCGGGTGGGCAGCACGCAATCAAACATGTCCGCCCCCAGCCCCACTAGCTCCACCAGGTCCTCCGGCGTGCCAGCACCCATAACATAGCGCGGCTTGTCCACTGGCAACTGCGGTAGACACGCCGCCGCCACCTCCAGCATTACCTCTCTGGGTTCTCCGACACTCAAGCCGCCAAGAGCGTAGCCAGGAAAATCCATTTCCGTGAGTCTTTCAAGGCAAGCGTGCCTGAGTTCTGTGGACATGCCTCCTTGAACAATGGCAAACAGAGCCTGATCTTTCCTGGTTTTCGCCTCCCGACAGCGATGGGCCCACCGCACGGTGCGCTCCATGGAGGCCTGAACGTATTCGCGGCTAGCCGGATAGGGGGTGCACTCGTCCAGACACATAATGATGTCAGCTCCGAGAGCCTCCTGGATCTGTATCGCCCGTTCCGGAGTAAGAAAATAACGCGAGCCGTCCAAATGGGATTGGAAGGCCACTCCTTCCTCACTGATCTCACGAGTTGGCGCCAGGCTGAAAACCTGATAGCCGCCGCTGTCGGTGAGCAGAGGCCCGTCCCAGTGCATGAACCTGTGCAGACCCCCAACCGTTTGTATGAGATCAGCCCCCGGCCGTAACCAGAGATGGTAAGTGTTGGCAAGTACTATCCTGGCGCCAAGGGAGTGCAAATCCTCAGGAGTTAGCCCCTTTACCGTACCTCTTGTCCCCACCGGCATGAACACTGGTGTGCTCACCACACCGTGAGGTGACCGGATCTCCCCCAAGCGGGCTCCGGTACTATTTTGCTTCCAGAGATGAAACTCCACAGCTGAGATTACTCGATAAACATGGCATCGCCATAGCTGTAAAACCGATATCGCATCCGGATAGCTTCAGCATATGCTTTTAGCAGAAGGTCGCGTCCAGCCCAGGCCGAAACAAGCATGACCAAGCTCGAACCCGGTAAATGAAAATTGGTAAGCAGCCTATCGATGACCTGAAAACGATACCCGGGGTAAATCAAGAGGTCGCACCAACCACTTCCTGGTCTCACCTGCCCATTGTTCGCTGCGAACTCCAGGGCTCGTACCGTAGTGGTACCTACTGCCACCACCCGGTTGCCGTTCTCCTTGGCGCGGTTAACGGCCTGCGCTGTTTCTTGGGGAATCTCAAAGAATTCCTCCTGCAACCGGTGCTGGCGAATATCCGCTACCCGAACCGGCTGAAAGGTGCCAAAACCCACATGCAACGTCAAAGTAGCAAGGATTACACCTTTCTTTTTCAGACGGTTGAGAAGTTCTTCCGTGAAATGTAATCCGGCCGTCGGCGCAGCTACCGCTCCAGGCTTTGTGGCGTAAATGGTCTGGTAGACCCGGCCATCGTCAACCTTGACTGCCCCACCGTTGCGACGAATATAAGGTGGCAGAGGAACGCATCCTGTGCTTTCCAGAATCTCCAGCAGAGGTCGGTCATCAACAAATTCTACCCGAGTCTGACCCTCAACCGCTTGCTCGCAGACCCTGGCCCGCAACCCATTTTCAAACAATAGGATTGCGCTCTCCTGTACCCCCTTGCTGGATTTGACCAAGCAGCGGTAAAACTTCTGATCAGTGGCCGGATGCAGTATCAGAAGCTCAACCTTACCACCCGACTCTTTCTTCCCCAGCAGTCTGGCAGGCACCACTCGGGTGTCGTTCACCACTACCACATCGCCTGCTGCCAAGTAATGTTCTAACCCGGCCACTTTTCTATGTCCCATGCTCCCCGTTGTACGATTGAGAACCAACAGCCGCGAATCATCCCGCCTTTGGGCCGGAACTTGCGCGATGAGTTCTTCGGGCAGCTGATATTGATATTCATCCAGGCAGTACATGGGCTCATTACCGCTAACACCTGCGAGAACCTGACGATAGGCGAAGCAAGCTAAGCATAGTTGCGGTTTGAAGTCAACTGGTTTAGCTCGATTCGATTGTCTGTTCTGTGGGACCAACCTCTTGAGGAAACCACAAAGAACACGAAGAGTTACATATTATAGTGGAAATTTTCTTTGTGACCTTTGTGCACTTTGTGGTGAAAGACTGCCCGCATAGGAATAAAGCCCTGCTGGGCAGCAACCCATCGATGTCCTGTTTTATTCGGTCCGTCAGAAAAGGTTGCTTCTCTGGCCCAGATAGACGAGAACCATACCGGCGCACATCGCTATTAAACCAAAGGTCCGCAAGTGGGCCGCCTCCATCTCGCTCACTTTGACTAACCACCTTTTGATTCCTTCAGGAAAGGTAAAGTAGGGCAACCCTTCTAGAATCATAACCATGCCCAGAACACTGAGGAAAAACTTCATAACTTATTCCTACTCAGATCATCAGTTGATCGGTTGTTTTGGCTCTTTTGAACAGAAGATTAAAGGGCTAGATTGTAAGTCGCACCCTCACTCCATGTCAAGGAAGACAGCTGGCTATGAGCTAGGCATGGGGCATAAAGCATGGGGTGCAAGACACAATTCGAATTTGGAAACCGGGAACTGGCCTGCAGGGTGGGAGTCCGAAGGACAATTTCAAATCCCTGCCCGCTGCCTGCTGCCCCCTGCCGGCTGCCTCCTGCCCTTTGCACTTGAATATAGCAAGAAAATGGGCTAGCTTTGGGCGCACGAAGAACTGATCGGTGCTCATGCGGAAATCCGCCATTGTCATTCTGAGCCCTTCGGCAAGCTCAGGACAGGCTCCGCGAAGAATCTCTGATAAACCCTAGAACCAAGAGATTCTTCGTCACTTTGCTCCTCAGAATGACAACCCAGAAGGGGAGTTTCTGCATCGACACTCATTAAGCAATTAGGGTGAAACATGGTTGGTAGCACTATCGAAATAGATCTGGCGGCCCTGCGCCACAACTTTTCCCAGGTGAGGAAGCTGGTGGGTCAAACCACGGCTATTCTCGGGGTGGTAAAATCCGATGCCTACGGCCACGGCATGGTTGCTGTGGCCCGGGAACTCGAAACCCAAGGAGTGGAGTACCTTGGGGTCAGCACCTGTCGAGAGGGTGTGCCCCTCCGCCAAGCAGGCTTAACAACCCCAATACTTCTCCTTCTCGGTATAGAAGAAGACGAGATTACAGATGTTATCAAACATGACCTTACTCCGGTGCTCTTCCGTGGCGATATTGCCGAGGCAATCTCCTCCGCAGCACTGGCAGCAAGTACTCAAATTCCTGTTCACGTAAAAATCGACACGGGTATGGGTCGTCTGGGAGTTCCTCATGTCGAGGCGGAGAAATTCCTTGAGTTAGTCAAATCACTCAAGGGTATTCGGGTGGAGGGCTTGCTTTCCCATTTCGCCTCAGCCGATGAACATGACAAGTCCTTCAGTACTCAGCAACTTGAACGTTTTCGGCGCGTCCTGAACCAGGCGAAAAGCGCTGGCTTGAATTTTCGCTACGCTCACATTGCCAACTCGGCTGGAATAATTGACCTCCCTGATTCCTACCACCAGCTGGTCCGGCCGGGGATAATGCTCTATGGCGGCCCCCCCTCTCAGGAACTCCATCACCCCGTTCCCTTAAAACCAGTGATGACCCTGAAAACGCGGGTGCTTCAACTCAAAGAGGTGGCCACCGCTTCTCCCCTTGGTTACGGCTGCACTTACCTTACTTCACGACCCAGCCGGATCGCCACCTTGCCCGTAGGATATGATGATGGTTACGACCGCCTTCTTTCCAACAAAGGTGAGGTGTTAGTACGTAATCGTCGAGCGCCTGTGGTCGGCCGTGTCTCAATGTGTCTCATCACGGTGGACGTCACCGAAATTCCGGAAGTGCAGCCAGAGGACGAGGTCGTCCTTCTCGGCAGACAGGGAGATGAGGAAATCAGCGCCGACGAGATAGCCGCCAAAACCGACACCATCAACTACGAGATTTTCTGTAATTTCGGCGGCAACCGCAGAAAACAATTTCTCAACAGCTCCGTGAGCTGAGCGAACTTGTCCGTAGTCCGTGGTCCGTGGTCCGTTGCAAGAAAACACAGGTTCACCGATGATCAAGACCAAAACCCTGGAAATACTGAACAGCACCTTGAAACGCTGTGGTGAGCGTGGCCTTTTCCAAATTCCTTCCGGATTTGAAATTCAGCTGGAAGTACCCAGAGTAGATGCTCATGGCGATTTTGCCACCAATGTCGCCTTAACTCTCGCCAAACCGAACAGGTGCTCGCCGAGAGATGTCGCTGCCTCTTTTGTTGAACAATTGGCGGACGGAGATGGTTTTTTTGCCAGGGTGGAAATTGCCGGTCCCGGGTTCATAAACCTGGTGATTAGTCCTTCCGCATGGTTCCAAATCCTGGACGAAATACACCGCTTAGACCTTAATTACGGCCGGTCTCATCTCGGACACGGCCGCTATGTACAGGTGGAGTTCGTCAGTGCCAACCCCACCGGTCCCCTGCATGTGGGGCATGGGCGAGGAGCTGCAGTGGGTGACGCTCTTGCCAGCATATTGGAAGCCACTGGCCATCGGGTGGAGCGCGAGTACTACATAAATGACGCCGGGACTCAGATCGAGACTCTCGGGCGCTCGGTCTTTTTGCGATATCAGCAACTCCTCGGCCGCCAGGTGGACTTTCCAGAAACCTGCTACCAAGGTGACTACATTCAAGTCCGGGCCCGCGAGATGCAGGAAATCCATGGCGACTCCTACCTCAATGTTGCCGAGGAGGAGGCGCTGCCCCTATTCAGTGATTACGCAGGCAAACGTATTCTTGACGGTATCCGAAATGATCTCCAGGAATTTGGTGTCAATTACGATAAATGGTTTAGCGAGAAAAGCCTCTATGAGAACGGTGCGGTGGATCGGGTGATCGAAACCTTGAAAGCGGCCGGCCATATCTATGAAAAAGATGGCGCCCTCTGGTTTCGCTCTACCGCTCTGGGGGATGAAAAAGATCGAGTGGTGGTTCGAGCCAATGGCATGACCACGTATTTCGCTTCAGACCTGGCTTACCACCAGGATAAATATCTCCGCGGGCTTGACCTGGTCATTGACCTTTGGGGTGCTGACCACCATGGCTATGTGGACCGGATGTATGCTGGGGTCATGGCACTGGGGAAAGAACGTGAAGCTCTCAGATTACTCTTGGTACAACTGGTGAACCTGTTGCGTAAAGGGCAACAAGTGGCCATGTCCACTCGAGCTGGTGAATTCGTGACCCTTCGGGAGGTGATCGCTGAAGTAGGGCGTGACGCGGCGCGCTTCATTTTTCTGACCCGGCGCTCGGACAGCCCCTTGGATTTCGACCTCGAGCTCGCCAAAGAAAAAAGTGCTGACAATCCTGTTTACTATGTCCAATACGCCCACGCTAGGATTAGCAGTATCATCAGGCTGGCGGAGGAACAGAAGCTAGCTTTGGATGAAAAGGAGAAGCTCGATTTCAACCGGCTAGAATTGCCTGAAGAAATTGCTCTCATCAAACAGCTAAGTTTGTATCCGGAAGTGGTGGAGAACAGTGCCCGGTTTCTGGAGCCACATCGGATTCCTTACTACTTGACCCAATTGGCTTCGGCCTTCCATAGCTACTACAAGCATCATCGAATCATCCAGGATGATCTGGCTTTGGCGCAAGCACGGTTTAACCTGGTCCAGGCAATTCGCGTAGTGATACGCAACGGCTTGGGACTGCTGGGAGTCTCAGCCCCTGAGAAGATGTAGAACAATGGCTGGACGAAAAGCGGTTAGCTATGACAATATAGGTTTCCTGTTTCGAAATTTTAGGCACTTTAGCTCACTTTAGACATTGTTCCTCACTTTAGGCATTTCTTGTTATGAGCGCAGCTAGAAAACGTAAGAAAACGAAGAAACCGGTTCGCTTTGAGGTGAGCAGACTGGCGCTGACAGGCTGGTGTTTCGGCCTGTTTTTGGCTCTGTTCTGGATGTTTTTGCTCGGCCTTTTTGTGGGGAAAGGTATAACCCCGGCCAATATCAATTTTACCGAGATTAAGAAAAGGATGATGGCCGAAGGCATCTGGCCCGGCTCCAGCGAGATGGGGCGGCAGAAGGGCCCTCCTCCAAGTACCACTACGAAAAGAAAAATCCCCCTCAAAGACCTGGAATTTTACGAAAAGCTAGCAAGAAAAAAAGAGGCACAGCTTCAAAAACCGGCTGCTGCCAAGGCACCACCTAAGGAAAAACCGCCCACCACGGTAGCCGCCAAACCTCCACCACCCGCTAAGCAACAAAAAAAGAGTTCTGTGCAGCAAAAACCATCCACAGATCGCTTCACCGTTCAATTGGCCTCCTTCAAAGACTTGACCAGCGCCAAGAAATTTGCTGCCCGCTTCAGAGGTCTGAAACACAAAGCTACCATCAGAGAAGTGGAGCTGTCCGGCAAAGGTCGCTGGTATCGGGTGCAGGTGGGTAAGCTTGGCAGCCGTGAGGAGGCCACAGCCCTGGCAAATGACTTGGCTCAGAAATATCAGCTTAACGCCTTCGTCATTGGTCTAGAGGGGTGAGCCACGCGCAGCGCAGGCGCTTGCGCCGCGTGCCGGATTGACGATTGCAGATTGCCCACCTCAACACACCCTTCCCCTCCCCTTTTGCTCTCACTTCTTTTGAATCTCTCTTCCAATGGAAAAAGCTTTGCCGAGGTATTCGCCGATACCATGATAGGCCCGGTTTTCAGGGGCAAAAAGGATTGGCCTGATTTTTTCAATTGCAGGAAGTTTGTCCTCGCCAAGCAGGGACTCGTCAACCTTGACATCCATGATTTCACCAATGAATTGAGTGTGAAGACCCAGCTCAAAAGTATGAAGTAATTTGCACTCCACCACAAAAGGAAATTCTTCCACATACGGTGCATTTACCAGCTCACTCTTAACCGGAGTAAGTCCGGTAGCGGCAAATTTGTCCTCGTCTCTCCCAGAAACCATACCGAAATAATCAGCCTCTTTCACGTAATCTTCAGATGGTAAGTTGATGGTAAATCCCTTCTGCTCCACGATGCTACCGTAGCTGTAGGTTGCCTTCCTCAGAGAAACTGCAACACATGGAGGTACCGAGCAGGCAATTCCGCCCCAAGAGGCGGTCATCACATTAGGTTTTCCTTCTTTGTCATATGTCCCCACAATGAAGACCGGTGTAGGATAAAGGATGGTTTTGGCGCCAAGCGATTTCTTCATGAGCGATCTCCTTACTAGGTGAGAGGTTTCAGGTTTCAGTGTTCAGGACGGATGGAGGTTTCAGTGTTCAGCTTTTTTTGCTTTCCTGACACCTGAAACCTGGTAACTGGATTACACCTGAAACCCGACACCTGAAACCCTGAGATTTGGTGCTTGAAATTTACTGAGTGATTGTTTCTCCTTTATATGGTTCGAAGTTCTTCATGAAAAGGTAAAAAAAGCCCACCAACAGAAAATTTATCACCGCAGTCAGGTGAAAGCCGTTCTCAAAGCCTATTCTCTGAATTATACTCCCCATGAGGGCAGAACTGAGCATCATACCGAAATAGATGCAGGTATTGTAGCCACCCATAGCAAGCCCTCGCGACTCCTGGTCAACAACCTCTGCGATAAGTGCACCGACAGAGGTAAAGGCCAACCCCATACTAATGCCAAAAAGGGTTGCCGTTAAATTGAAGTGAACCACATTTTTAGATACCGCAAAACCAACCATAGCAGCAGAAAACCCAAGGAGTCCCAGAATCACCAGAGATCCACGTCTGGCAACTCTGTCGCTAAGATAACCGAAGGGAATCCGACAGAGGGCGTTCGATAACCCTTGCACCGCAAAAACCAGTCCGATCTCAGCCATATTCAGGCCCTGATTCTGAGCATGGAGAGGAAAGAAGGTTATAAACATCCCCAGTCCAAAACAACCCCCCAAGGTAACCAACCAGCAACCCACAAGAGGACGATTGTGTAACAGGCTCGCCGCCACAGCAGCTTTATTCTTTTTGGCCTTCGTGTCCAGAATATGGCGAGCCCGGGGCAAATAGAAGAGAATCAGCCAGAAAGTGATAAAGATGAGAATCCCTGAGATAATAAATACCTGAAGAAACCCTAACTCCTCAGCCACGAACCCTCCCAACGCCGGGCCAAGACTCATGGAAGTGTAGAGGGCCGTGGTATACCATCCATAGGAACGCCCAAGGTGAGTGGCTGGAGAAATATCAGCGACCAGTGACATCATGGTTGGGCCAAAGGCAGCCAAGCCAATACCAAAAAAGAGATAAATCCAAACCATCTGCCAAGGGGTTCTGCTGAAGTAGAGCAAGAATGATGTGGCCGAGAGGATGAGTGCACCAAAACAGGCCAGCCGTTTGCGCCCCAAGCGGTCGGACATCATACCCAAGGGAAAAGACAGCAAGGCCGCCATAAATAAAAAGGCGGAATTGATGATTCCCACTAATACTGTATCAGCACCTAGCGATCGGGCGTAAAGGGGTACCACAGGAAGTCGCATGTGCGACCCCAGAAAGCCACCGAAGGCGACACCGCAACAAATCCACAGCAGAGTTGTATAGGATGGGATAGCTGATTTGTTAGAAGCAACGTTAGTCATTTTGACCGGATTGGGTAAAGAAGCAATTGTGGCAGAATACGATAAAGGCCGGTAGAATACCAGGCTTATCTAGCCCGCATTATTCATGAAACGGTGTCTCGAGAACGTGAAGAAGGGTGATAGGGTAATTGAGGGATTGAGGAAAGCAGGGATTCAGGAATTTGGGGAGCCTCGTCTATATCCTGACATCGCTCCTTGAATCATAGAAAATATTACTCGGTTCCTGGCCGGCCAAGAGCATTCGGTAGGAGTCAACCATAAAGCCTGCAATGATTTGATTTGTCATGATCACAGACGGGTCGGGCCTGTACTTACAGGAAGCCCTTACTCTCTCGGGGGCATCAATGGTTCGCTTATCAACGATATCATATAACCCCAATAATTCTGCCGGAGTTCTCTCATCTGCTGCAGGATCGTAGAAAAGAGCTTGACCCGTGTCCACGTTCGTACCACCGCTAATCATTATCTTATTGTGTTCTTTACACTTTTCACTGATCACGATTCTGCTTTCAAAATTGTCAACACAATCGAATATGACATTATAAGATGAGATATCGGAGTCTCTTCTAAAATAACCGATCTGGGCCTTGGCGTTGATGTTGAAGAAACGACTGAGTCTTCTGGCTAGCGTCTCTGCCTTGCTATCACCAACAGCGTCATAAAAAAGAACCTGTCTATTCAAATTTGTGGTTTCGGCCACATCTGGATCCAAGAACGTACCGTCCAGAAAACCAGAGTAGGCAAGCCCCAAGCCGACGAAAACTCCCAGTGCCCCTGAGCCGGTGACCAGTATTCTCTGGTCTTTCTCCAGGCTACCGAGCTTTCTTCTCTCATATGAAATCATGCTCTCGGACACTTTTTGATTCATCAGAATACTCTTCGTCTCCTCCAGCACTATTCCTGAAACAATGATGTCTAACACCCCATCATCAAAATGGCCGTTAGGCAAATTGTTTGGCGAGACAATGTGCTCAAGTTCTTGCCATTCACGTCCTTTTCTATAGGTGAACACCTTGAATCCTTGTTGGTCATCCTTTTCGTAACAGTAACCTCTAACGATAGGTACGTTTTCTCTGTAACCTTTTTCCAACAGCAGTTTGTTCGCCAGACCGTAATGACTCAAATCGACTATCAGGTTGCAGCCGTTGAAAGCATCATCCATAGCAGGATGGGTGTAAAATCCTTCCATGAACATCAAGTTGAGCCGCGGATTCACTCTTTTCGCTGTATCTATGAGAGTTTCATCCAATACGGGCGCAATGACAGAAATATTGTTAATCCCGAGAGCTGATGCTGACATTATATAGAGAGATGCTAAGAGATCATTATCACCCACAACACCAATCTTGGCCCCATTCAAAGCGGCTTGATCCCAACCGTGAATACGTAGTTGCCGGTCAAGTCGGTCATCGAACGGTACTTTTTTTTCCCTCTCTGGATAAACGGGGGTTATGTCGTCATCCGTAGAATACATTGCGATGCTGTTTACATCCTTTCAATCAACTCGGTCGGCGGATTGGTGTTGGGCTGAATCTTCTCCGCAACCTCCTTGCTCAGCACAATGATGTCAGCCTGAGTCAAAGATCTTCCATTGTCTATAAGAACCAGATCTGCGCTCTTCTTGCTCACGTGGCTATGGCCCGAGATCACACTCCTTTCTTGGTAATGGATCTCTTGCTCGTGCCAGCCTTCGTCGCCAATCACAATACTGTAGCTAAATCCACCATATATGGTTTCCATGAGGATCGCCTCTGAGACGACCGCATCGGTTATAAGAGAAACACTGCCCTCTTCCAATTCCTTTTCTTCGAACTCGTCTTTCACCAACAATTGGAGGTCCTGGATGGGAATTTCCTTTTTGGCCACAGTTTTTCTGAGCCGGGCAGTGACAAAATCCAGCACTGTGGCCTGGTTTTCCTCATCAGTGTGAGAGAAATGCATGTATTGGAGAGCGCCATGGGAATGTATCCATCCATTTATGATGGTGTCCTCCGAGAGCGAATCGTGATATTCGGCTATACGCGCAGGTCCAATGGCCGCATACTCTAGAAGATTCTGATCGTTCTGAGGCAAGCCAATGTCTGTTATTAGTTCGGGGTTCTCTTTGTCGGCAATGGTGAACCCATACCACTCATAGCTCTCTTCATGAATCTCGCGGACAAGCTCACTAATCTTGAAAGCCTTCTCCTTGGCATAATGAGTCATAGAAACTTCCTGCGGCAAGGTCGCCAGGGTCACTTCCTTTGGCTTCTGCCGCTTTAGGTCTGCAAGGCTTTTGAATCTCATCACAATTTCGACCTCACATAATCTGCATCCACCACGAATTCACCGGTGTAGTTTCCAGGCAGCCTATACATATCGTCTAACAACACCCGGTGGAGAATAGTGATCAAACCCCGTGCTCCGGTCCCCTCCTCTTGAGCACGTAGTGCCACTTGGGCTAGGGCATCGTCGGTGAACTCCAAATCGATGTCCCATGCTTCGAGGTCGCCGGCGTATGCCAAAAGCGGACTTCCTGCGCTCTTACTAAGTATGTCTTTCAGATCCTGGGTCGTGAGCCCGTCGTATACTACCTTGACGGGAAATCTCCCCATCAGCTGTCTCTCCATACCGAAGACTGCCAAGTCTGCCGTCATCAGGTAATCAGCCCAGTTGCCTTCGATACCCTGCCTTGACATCCTCCGCTTGACGATGACATCCAGATTATCAAACGCTCCTCCGGCAATGAACAGGACGTGCTTGGTGGATAGGAAGATTTTTTCCCTACCCAGGTCAACCACGTTCTCCACCCCATCCAACAGGTGCAGGAGACCTTTCTGGACACCCTTACCTGACACGTCTTTATAGGAAACGACCTCTGACGCCACCTTGTCAATTTCATCCAGATACACTATTCCCATCTGGGCCACATGTGGATTTCCCCCAGCTGCAACCAAAAGATCCACGAGAATATCAGTAGCGTTCCGCCCCACGTAGCCCACCTCACTGAACCTGGTCATGTCTTCGTGAACGAATGACACCCCCACCAACTGCGAGGCTATCTCACTGGTATATGTCTTGCCGCAGCCAGTGGGACCTACTATCAAAATATTGGCTTTGGGGGTACTCGTGTTCTTGAGAGCTGCGTCAACATCATCCCCATTGTCAACAATCGCCTCTTTGAGCGCTTTTCCCAACCTTCGATAGTGGAAGGCGATTGCTGTAGAGATAACTTTCTTTCCTTTTCCCTGCCCAATGACGAATTGGTCTATTTGTCCTTTGAGCTCAGAAGGAGTCCTGTTGAACTCAATGATTTCTTGTACCGCCTCCCTTGTCTGTCTCTCCTGCATCCCTTCCATTTTTCCTTCGATGCGCCGGCGACTCTTTGCGGATACGCTGTCGTACATTTGCACCACCTCTAATGACTTTTTACGAGATCATCAACTCTGGCGACGAAGCTCTGTAATTGGTCAATTCTTTTCTCTAAAGAGTCCGGTAGTGAACGTCCGTCTCCCAGAGATTCCTTTGCTGATCCTCTACCCTCTTTCCTCCCGCGATCTTTTGCTTGCTGCAGCAGGTCTTCCATCTCTTTCTTGGCACGCTCACAGAGCAGCAACGTCTCAAAATGATATCTCTCCAATGTGTCCGCACCAAGAGAGGGATTGAGATCAAACAACGTTTTGCTTATGGCTATTTCGTCTGGTGATTGGGCAAATTCCAGATATGGATTATTGACCTTGCTCATAATTGCCGTAGTCAGTCGATACTCTTCTTCTGCTGATAATGAAAACAATGGGAACTCGATCGGTCTCTTTTTTCTAAGCTGGGCAAATTCTACCTTTGCCTCAGACAAGTAATCCTCTGGAACCTCGAGTCTGGACAGAAAGCTCTCCTCCAGGCTGTATGTTCTGACGAGACCATTTACCTTGTCGAAAAGTCTGCGCTTTGAAGGGTCTTTTCTTCTTACTCTGAGCCCGTTCACTTTTTATTTTCTGTAATAAATCCATTATCAAAGCTCACCATGGATATACACGGATTTTCACGGTAACTTACTCATCTATAATATTTCCTGTGATACTCCGTGTAATTCCGTGGTGAGTTTTCCTTTTTTTATATTCTTGTTCCTACACTCGGTAGTCTTCGAATTCCACTGTTTTAATGTACACCCTCGTTTTATCAAGACTGTGATAGCCGTTTCGACGCCTGGCGTCGTAACCGTAGAGCAGAGCATTAATACCCTCTTCCAATAAATGAATAGTATTCTCTGCGCTGAACTGTTGCGGAGGATAGAACCTGTGCATGCAGATTTCTTGTCCTGAATCGTGAGCGTACAAAAATGGATGCTTATATTTTTCCATCACCACGGGTTTGAAAGGGCTAAAAGTGGGGACCGCTACTCTGCAGTCACGAAACAGGTACGGCCGACCATAGTAATCTTTCAATCTATATTCTCCCGTCCGTTTGTAGATGAGATAGTCGTCGGTCGTGCCAATCCTAGTAAATCCAAAGCCGTTTATCTCCAGTGAGCCTTTCTGCGCGACATACAGCAGGATGTCCATATCCTCATCTACGGTGGCGATGAGTTGCTCCCGCCTGAGCACTTCATTCCTTAGTCGAGTTCTCTCCTTCTCTATTACCTGTGCTCTTAGTGCTTTGTGGAGCCAATGGTTCAGTTCGGCAGATGAGACTATGCCATCCCTTGGCGGTTTGAAGGTAGAGTCCAGTTTCTCTAGTTCTTTCAGTGCTTCTTGAAGAGGTTTCAAGTCAAAAACGGTGTTGGTTCGCTCATACTCTCTTGGCGGAACATCGACCTTTTCTGCAATTAATTTTAATATTTCTTCTTTGCCGAATCTCCCTCTTTTAAGCCCTCTGTTTTTCTTTATGAAATATGGCATAACCTGGAAAATGATGGCGATCAGTTTCCAGCTAACGGACATCTCAGCCCTATCTAAGTTACCCGAAAACTGATGTAGAACAGAACTCCTCACCTGACCATACAAGTCCTTGTCTATCCTTTCATAGTTCGCCACCAGGGAATGCAGACTGAGCGATTTTACGAAGTGCTTCCCCTCATTCAGGATTACAGATCCCGTCGTTTCTTGTGAACCAGAGGGATCCGGAGTCGCTTGAATCTCTCTTTCTATGGCAGGATCGTACAGAAGAGGCAGATAGAGAAATCCTGCTTCCACCAGAAAAACAAGGTCAGATCCGATCAACCGCCGCATTACTCGTCCTTCCAGTACTTGCAGTAATAGCCGCCTTCGAGGCTGTACGCCGACAATATGCCCCCCCCTGGCGGGAGGGGATCATTAGGTTATCGGACAGCCCCCTTCCTGGGGTTTAATGGCCCGAATAGGCACATACAGGTATTTCTCTCCCGCCTCAGTTTCTTCGATTACTGCATATCCCGAAGCCGTACTATCGATTTCTTGTCCTCGAGACAGGAATTTTCCTCCGTCAAGTTGCCTGTTGATGTCTTCTAGGATCAATTGTTCTTCTATGGTCAAATCTTTTTTCTTCAGCGTGCTTTCACATAGCTTCCGAAGTGATTTACCCTCGTAAGCACCTGGTTGGTAAATGTCAACTAAGCCTTCGCCTGCCTGTCCTGGCAGGACTTCAATAACGAGGGGTAGCAACTGCTGTGCTTCTTCAGTTTCTAAAGCCCTATGTGTTTCAGCATCCTTCGTCATATTACACCTCCTTAAGATAAATTCCCCGGTCCAGCAATTTCACCACACATGTGTCCACCACTCGGTAGTAGATATTAATACCGGTCCGTTTCGAAGCAAGGATGCCTCGGTCTGTCAACCGTTGAAGTTGGTTGGAAACTGCCTGTGGTTTCATCTCCAAGGCCGCAGCCAGATCTGTGACACACATCTCCCCGGCCCTGGTAAGAGCATAAATCATTCGCAGCCGCGTGCTGTTACCCAGCATCTTGAATACCCCTTCCAGTTCTGCTGCACTCTCCTCGGTCAGTAGGGGACGCTCCAGGCCCGTTGATTTACCTGAAGTGTGACTCAGCTTGTCGAGTTGTTCTTCTTCGTTCCGCATAGCACCACCTCCATTATGATATCTTTCAATTATATAGTGTAATAATGAAAGGTCAATCACCCGTTAATACGGCTAACGCTGACTCCTACCATTCAACCTTCAGCAACTACCGGCCCTACCAATTTAGTAAGATGGTGTTGGAGTGATGTAGTAGTGAGTACCTCAAGCTCTATTGATGACAAAAATTACCCAAAACTTGCCGTACCGTAAATGGGTAAAAGTTACCCAAAAGTGGTACGGCAGAAAATGGGTAAATTTTTCTTGTTATGGGTTGATTTTGATTAGTTATGCCAATCGGGGGGTAGAAGCTGAACAAACAGGGCTAGAATGAATGGTCTTTCTTTGATAAACTATTGCGATACGAAATACTAACCGACGATATCCCTCAAACTCAGTATTTCCCTAAAACGAGCTTTATTTAGATTAGATAGGGTGCATGGTTGTTTGGGATCCAGCATCAGGTTTTTTGTTCCCTGGTAAGCTTCCAACTTCCCCCAAAGCCCTGAGGTTGCCTGACTGCCTTGGGATTTCTGGTTTCTATGACAAGAGGTAGCAACATGAAACATCAATTCGACGTCATCATTGTGGGTGCGGGTTTGGCTGGTTTGCGCGCCGCCATCGAACTCGGTGAGGACACCAGTGTCGCCGTGCTCAGCAAGGTCTTTGCCACCCGCTCCCATTCCGGCGCCGCCCAGGGAGGAATTGGCGCCGCCCTTGGCAATGAAGAAGAGGACAACTGGGAATGGCACATGTTCGACACGGTTAAGGGGAGCGATTATTTGGGCGACCAAGATGCCATTGAAATCTTAGTACGCGACGCTCCCCGCACTATCTACGAGTTGGAACACCTTGGGGTGCCTTTCAACCGGACCCCAGATGGCAAGATCGCCCAGCGGGCTTTCGGCGGCCACACCCGCAACTTCGGCGAGGCCCCGGTGAAGCGAGCCTGCTTTGCAGCAGACCGTACTGGTAGGGTAATCCTTGACACCCTCTGGGAAAAGTGCCTCCAGAGGTCCATTCGATTTTTTGATGAATTCCAGCTGATGTCTTTGATTGTCAGTGAAGGCCAATGCCATGGAGTGATCGCTTATGAACTCGCCTCCGGAAAATTACACACTCTCCATAGTAAGGCGGTTCTACTGGCTACCGGCGGTTATGGGAAAGTGTACAAAACCACCTCCAATGCCTTTGCTTCAACTGGAGACGGCTTGGCCATTGCTTTTCGCGCCGGAGCTACCCTGGAAGACATGGAATTTGTCCAGTTCCACCCCACCGGTATTTATAAACTGGGCATCTTAATCAGCGAAGCAGCTCGAGGTGAGGGTGGCATCCTGCGCAATAATGAGGGTAAAAGATTCATGGAGCTCTACGCTCCTGTGATCAAGGATCTAGCGCCACGTGACATGGTCAGCCGCTGTATTTTAGAAGAAGTTCGAGCCGGCAGAGGTATAGACGGCAAGGATTATGTTCACCTGGATCTAACCCACCTTGGCGAGGAGGTCCTCAATACCAAGCTGGCAGAAATAACTGGATTTGCCCGCATTTATTCGGGTGTGGAGCCGATAAAAGAACCAATTCCGGTCCAACCTACCTGCCACTACATGATGGGAGGAATCGCCGCCAACGCCGACGGCAAAGTCATTACCGACAGTGAAGACACACCATTTCTCGGTCTTTATGCTGCCGGGGAATGCGCCTGTGTTTCCGTACACGGGGCCAACAGATTGGGCTGCAATTCCCTTCTGGACACTCTGGTCTTCGGCAGGAGAGCTGGCAAGGAGATGCGTCGCTATATTCATACCGTCGGGTTTTCTCCACTTCCAGCTAATCCTGAAAAAGAGGTTGCCGCCAAGATTGCCGCCCTCATGGAGAGTAATGGTAATGAAACGGGCGGCCCCATTCGAGAGGAACTGCAAGAAGTGATGATGGATAAAGTCTCGGTTTTCCGTCAGCGCTCAGGACTAACCGAGGCCCTGGAAAAGGTTAGAGAACTCCAGGGACGGTATCAGAAAATTGCGATACAGGATAAGGGGAGTTGTTTCAACCGTGACCTGCTTGATGCCATAGAATTAGACTACATGTTGAATCTGGCTGAAGTTATTACCCTAGGGGCCCTGGCCCGTGAAGAGAGTCGTGGGGCCCACTCCCGGGAAGACTTTCCCGATCGTGATGACCAAAAGTGGTTGGTCCATACAATGTTTCGCTACTCTAAAGAAGAAGGGCCACAAGTCTTCTTCAAGCCAGTGACCATAACCAGATTCCAACCTAAAGAAAGGAAATACTAAGATGAAATGCACCTTTATCGTCTACCGTTTCGACCCGGCGGTGGATAAAGAGCCCAGGTATCAGGAATACATGGTCGCGGCAGAGCCCACAGACAAAATCCTGGACTGTTTGAACAAGATACGGTGGGAACAGGACCCCACCCTAAGCTATCGCTATTCCTGTGCCCATGGGATCTGCGGTTCGGACGCCTTGATGATCAATGGCAGGATAGAGCTGGCCTGCCAGAAGCTGGTCAGGGATTTCAAAACCGCCAACAATTTTGTGATTGAACCTTTGCCGCTGTTTAAGGTTATTAAGGATCTGGTAGTGGACATGAACCCGTTTTTCGAAAAACACCGAACCGTGAGACCATATCTCATCAGTGATGAAGATCCGCCTGAGAAGGAGTGGCTGCAAGATCCTGAAAACCAGAAGTTCTTTGAACCTGCACTCGCCTGCATCCTGTGCGGTTCGTGCACTGCAGCCTGCCCAATAAACCGATCAAACGACAAATATCTCGGTCCTGCGGCTTTGCTGAGAGGTTTTAGGTATGTCGCTGATTCCCGCGACACCGCCACAGGAAGCAGACTGGCTCAGCTTGACAATGAAGACGGTGCCTGGGGGTGCAAGAGCATGTGGTGGTGCACAGACGTTTGCCCCAAGTCCATTCCACTAACCAAGTCTATTGCCCAAATCAAACGGCTTATTAAAGAGGAAGAAAAAAGAAAGACAGCGGACAGCTAGCAGCTGGCAGTAGACAGACCATAACGCAAAAAATAAACGGCTATCCCGAATGCCACCGCCACGTTGAGCGTTGTTTTAACTCCCTGCATGGGCAGGCAAAGAACACGTTCGCACTGCGCAAGAATGCCAGGGTCAACACCAGAGACCTCGCTTCCCACCACAAGTACGATAGGAGGGCCACGAAGGTCACCCACAATGTCAAACAACGATTCCGAGCGAGGACCACCTTCAAGCGCCCATAAACGCAACCCTCTTTCTTTCAGGGATATTGCTGCAGCCAACCCATCCCTGTGGTAACTCCAGGCGACAGTGTGCTCAGCACCCAGGGAGGTTTTGGCTAATTTGGGATTACTCGGAGTAGGTGTGATCCCACATAGATGCACATGGTTGATGCCAACACCATCCGCTGATCTTAAAATATTCCCCACATTGAAAATGCTACGGATGTTGTCCAATAAAGCTTCGACTTCAGGTCCGTTCGACACAATTTTGCCGGTCTCCACTTCGTGAGCGTTATAAGGAGGATTGACCACCCTGGTTTGGCTACCACACTTTGGACACTCCTCCCCGAGCCCACTCTTTTCAACAACAGGAAAACGAAAGTGGCACTCTAACCGCTCGCACTGGCGAATTTGGTAACGGGGGATAGTCATTGTTCTGTTCATCTGTACATGATAATTACTCTCTGCGTCTTGCTAACCTGCATTATTCACAAATCTTTTAGATTCGTGAATAAGCACCCGCAACGAATTGAAAGCTTTTGTTGCGGGTTTCGACAGAGTGCTTCGCACCCGCTCAAGGTTAGCCCTGAGCGGAGGCCTGCGAGGGCCTGAGTCGAAGTCCTTCGACAGGCTCAGGACCCTGAGCGAAGCCCGAAGGGCCCGGAGGGCGGATTATTCATGAACGCGAAGTGATTTTATGAATAATCCGGGCTAATCTATGGTAAGAGATTTGCCCGTGGGTGTAAAGGTGGGACATTTTATGAATTCTTGACATATTTTATCCACTTGTGATAAACAGAAAATTGGGCGAGGATCTCGATGATGCCTATCATCGCCTCGCCCGGTGCCCCTAGCCCCCATCGACCCAAGTGCGCCGGGTCGATGGGGGCATTTTTTCGCGATATCTTCACAATGGGAACTTTAAAAACGAGGGTAAGGGTAGAAACATGGAAAATCAGCTAGGCCCTAAAAAAACTCTGGAGATGATTGAGCAGGATTTGGCCACATTTGAACGTCTAAGCAAAAAGGAGTTCAATGCCGAATTAGTGAAAAGTGAACTTGAGAAATTGAGCAAAGAGGAATTAGTTGAACTCCAGATGAATATGTTTGTGCAGTACCATCAAATGGCAAGAATCATAGTAGAATTGGCAGAGGCACTCAGGGAGGCCTTGAATTAGCCCGGATATTCAGGCGGTCAAACCGGTAAAACTAAACTCACTGATCTTCAAAGCCGGGGCCCGTGTCGCCTGGCCGCCAAATTCACTCATGAGCAAACGTGTCTCCTTACCCACAGTTTCCACCTTCGCCAATGCCTCAACGTATGACTGCGTGAAGCGCAGATCCTTCACCGGATAAGCCAATTCCCCATTTTCAATGAAAAACACTCCATCGCGGGTCATGCCAGTTATCACGCAGTCCCGTGGGTGGACCAGACGAGTGTACCAGAAGCGGCTGATGTAGAGACCGCGTTCGGTTGAACGGATCATCGCTTCAGTGCTGGTTTTGCCCGGGGACATAAAGAGATTGGTGGCTATCGGCCCCAGGGAGCGCATGGTTGGCGGCAGGGCGTGGCCGGTTGTGGTCTTGCCCATTTTCCGGGCTGTTATACGATCATATACCGGGCCTTGCACCACACCTCTCTCAACAACGTCTACCCTTTGTTTGGGCACACCCTCAAAATCGAAAGGCATGGGAACACCTTCCGGCTCCAAACCATCATCCCGAATATCAACCAATTCGCTCATGACCTTCTCTCCCATGCGGTCATTCATCCACGAACGCCCCTCCAATACTGCTTGCGCCCCCATGCCGTAGTAATTGAGCATGTTGAGAAGATCTTCGGTTGCATATGGTGTCAGGACAACACCGTATTCACCGGGATCGATCAGGTGCGGATTGGTCCCATCTTCAGCTTTTTGAATTGCGGATCGCGCCAAGGATTCTGTCGGGATATCTGTTACCCGCCACCCCGACCCCTGTTCTCGGCCTGAAGCGTCTTCTGCCGCCACCACGATCTGGAAATCTCCGTTTGTACTGGAATGATAACCGAACAGTCCGAGCGTGTTGGCAACAACAATCTCGTTGGTGCCAGTGGAGAAGAGCCCCGAGCCGTTTAATCCCTTCTCCCCGGTCAAACGACATGCCGTGCCCACAGCTGTGGCACGTTCTTGGGGTGAATATCCAGCCGTGGCTTGATCAAAAGCATCCACAGCAACATATTGTGCTAGCTCAGGCAGCCCGGGATAATCCGGATCTTCAGGACTGATCTTCGCATTGTCGCGGGCTCTCTCCACCAAGATGTCCAATCCATGTCCATCCAAACGGTTGGTGGTGGCCAAACCCATCCTTTTGCCCCGAAGTAGGCGAACCATCAGGGTGACATTGCGTTGAGCAACATTCTGGTGGATGTAGTTATTGGCGAAACGCGTCAGACTCTGATCCTCGAATGAAAGTATGACTTCGGCAGCATCTTTCCCGGCACGCCGGAGAACTTCTTTGCATATATCTTTAGCTTTCTCTCTCCCAAGCATTTTATCCCTCGCCTTGAACTGTCATCTATTTTCCCAATCTCGCCGCGTCGCCATTTCTCCCCGTCTCCGCGTCGTTCCGCCGGCTGCCTACTCCTGCCTATAGACCCCTACTTTCACATTTCTGAAGCGAGCGGGTGCCGCACCGTGACCAGTATGAGCAATCTGGGAGGGCTGTCCTTTACCGCAGTTGGGTGTCCCCCACATGTTCCAGTGATTCTTATTGCACACACCGTCACAACTGTACCAAAACTCGGGCGTAATACCAGTGTAGGTGCAATTGCGAAGCATGCGGCCCAATTTACCATTCTTGATCTCATAGCCTATTTCAGTGCCGAACTGAAAATTGTAACGTTTGTCGTCTATGGACCACGAACGGTTGGTCGCCATGTAGATGCCTTTATCGGTGTCTGCAATCAAATCGTGCAACTCCCATTCACCGGGCTCCAGGCTAACATTGGTCATACGAACAAGCGGAATTCTGTTCCAGGAAGAGGCCCGCATGCACCCATTGGAAACCTTTTCCAGTCTTGAGGCGGTCTCACGCGACATCAGATAGCCAACGAAATTACCTTCTTTAACAATGGGCGCAGATTGCGCTTCCACTCCTTCATCGTCCCAGCCAAAGGTACCTAGACCATAGGGGCTCACACTATCTGCGCTGATGTTAACCAGTTCAGATCCGTAGCGGAAGTTGCCCAGTTTTTCTTGAGTTAGAAAAGACGTTCCGGCATAGGCAGCTTCACTGCCAAACACTCGATCGAGCTCAATCGGATGACCACAAGACTCGTGGACTTGAAGGGCAAGCTGGTCGCCAGCCAATATTACTGTGGTGGTAGTATCGGTTGGACAGGGATCCGCAGTCAGGAGTTCGACAGCCTCGTTGGCAATGAGCTCAGCATTGCCGGGCAGATCCCATTGGAGCATCATCTCCCATCCACCTGTGACTTGCTGGCGGCCGAAAGAATTGGGATAGGAACGTGTCTGCACTTCACTATCGCCCACTGCAGTGGCAACAATCCCGCCCCCGGTCTCAATTATGGTCTGCTCAGTAAAAGCGGATTCGGTGTTGGCAAACCATTTCTTCTCTCGGATAAGAACCAGATTACCCTGTCTTACGCGGACACCATCCACCCGGGCCATCTCAGCGTCAGCAGCCAGGAGCACTCCTAGCCTGTCTTCCAAGGAGATGGTGAACGGATCTATCGTCACCGGGGTTACATATTTACCCTGACTGGATACGGCTGGGCCGAGATCCACTTTCTCACCACGCACAAACCCTGAGGCGAGGGCGATCTCCAGGGCTTGTTTGCTAACGCGGTCAATTTCCTCGGCTGTCAACTCACGGCTGGACGAGAAGCCCCACGCTCCATTAACCAAAACGCGGATGCCAAAGCCCATAGAGTCTGAAAAGTTTATCGCCTCGACAACCCCGTTTTTGACTTGGATGCTTTCTGTACGATTTTCTACCACCCGAATATCTGCATACTGAGCGCCAGCCGACTGAGCCAAATCGAGGGCACGAGTCATCAGTGTTTTCAAACTTACCTCCCACTTTTAAGCAAAAAGGTGTACCTCTATTTGATGGAGTCCGTGGTCCGTTGCAAAGAAACGCATAGCGCAAAGCGCATGGCGCATAGCGTCAAAAATAATTGAGTCACTTAGATGATTGACACTCCTAAAACATTGGTGGTTTTAGTTTTAGGTCATACCGGAGGTTAGAGTGATGTTTCTTGACCTCTTGATCCGTTTTGAACGCTCTGCGCTTAGCGCTGTGCGCTATGCTCCTTTTGCCCTCCCTACTCTCATATTTATCGGCCAGTGTATCTCTTTCTCATCTTCAGGACGACCCCAAGCCCTTCTCAAGTCTCTTATAACGATCTCAATGGGATCAGTGTTGTGCTTGTCTTTAAACTTCTGTACAGAAGACCATGTTCCTAGGTAGCCAACAAGACGATCCAGGTTCCATCTGGCCTCCATCTTGAACAGGGGTGCGACCAGTTCCTCGAATGGAAACGGAATGGATTGGTACTTATCGTCAACAAGCTTCCGTTCCGGGGGCCAAAATGGTCCAACCACATTCGTATAAAACTGGTCAAGCACTCTATCGATGGCAGAAGATATACGGAGGAGACTGTAAGACCAGACGGCGAGCACTCCTCCTTTCTGCAAAACTCTTCTGACTTCTGCATAAAACCTATCCAGCTCGAACCAGTGTAGTGCCTGCGCCACCACAATCAGATCAACTGAATCAGATTCGATTTCTGTCTTTTCGGCTGGAGCGACAAGGTAGGTTATTTTTTGGTGCTCAAAAACATTGGCAATCTGCTTCTCGCTGGCGTCGGTGGCTATGATTTCCTCAAAATAAGGTGTCAGTCCAAGGGCTGCCTGACCGCTGCCGGTGGCACAATCCCATGCCCTTTGACGACTGGAAACGAGTGTGGCCAGGTATTCGAACAGTGCTTCCGGATAGTGCGGCCTGTATCTCGTGTACTCAGATGCTTGTTTGGAGAAGTAGTCTTTGAAGTTCATGATAATGGAGAGAATGTTGAGGATTCAGGTGTCAGGTGTCAGGTGTCAGGAAAAAAAACATAGAAGCTGAAACCTGTTGGAGCGAAGCGGAAATCCCGTCTGAAGCGAAGCGGCAGCGGGGAACACTGCTTGCCACGCCGAAGCCCTTGAGGCGAAGGCGGGAACACTGAAACCTCAGTTATTGTGATTTGTTATCTGGATTTTTAGTCACCCCAACACTCCAGTACTCCAGCACTCCAAATTCAAAAACACCGACTCTTGATCACTTCTTGAGGTCGCAGTCTGACATGCCATCATAGACATTCATTCAAATTTATAGTGCTTCTTTACATCCTTGCGGATGTTCCACCTGCATTTCATGTCCTTGGGAAAAGTCACCAGATCACCCTTTTTGATCTCAACTGGCTCACCACCATCAGGAGTTACCACCACATCGCCCTCCAAGAGGTAGCAGGTCTCTTGGGCATCATATTGCCAGGGGAATTCAGACACCTCTTTCGTCCAAATTGGCCAACTGGGCACACCCAACTCATTCAAACGCTTCTCCCTGGGTTCATGCTCAACTTTTATCTCACTCATTGTCTTCCTCCTGAATTCTGACTCCTGGCTCCTTCTGAAATGCTGCCTGCTGCTATCTGCCCGCTGCCTCCTGAGAAGCTCTTTTGTGCGCTTCATCCAACCTTGTTTCCAGGTATCGAAGAAACTCTTCGTCCCATTCATCATAATCAAAACAGTAGCCGTCTTCACCAAGCAAACCCAATGGAATTATATTCCCTCTTTCTTCTGGGTCGGTGATCATGTCGGGGTAAAAACACACTGAGAGCCACCTGCTTTCGGGGTCGTCGTCGATAACATCCATAATTACAAACAGCTTTCTTGATTGCTGGAGCATGTGTTTGACCCGCAGGGAATAACTCACACCCGGCCTGGCTTTAAAGGTGTAAAGAAGGGAATCCTTTGCGGCGAGATGGTCCTTAAGCCGCACAAAACTATCTCTGATCTGTTGAGGGGAGTCCTTCCACCCATCAATGAATATCCTGATTTCCTCTCGCATCTCTTCTCCCCAAAATAGCCTGTAGCGTTTTTTCTACAGCCAGGCTACCAGCCCTTTTCCTGCATCTGCTCAAGGGTCGGAATGGAGGTTCGTCCACCGAGTTTAAGGCTTACCATCGCCGCAGCCCAGGCCGCAAAATCCAGACACTTGTCCACTTCCCAGCCTTGAACCAACCCGTAGGTGAAGCCGGCATGAAAGACATCGCCACAACCCGTTGTGTCGACTGGATTTACCGGATAGGCAGGCCGTTCTATTATCCTGCCTTCAGCGAGAGCAACATAACCTCTCGCCCCCAGAGTTACCCCAACAACGCGAGGACCGAGCTCGGCCAGCTTATGACAAGCATCCAACGGTTTGCCTTCGCCTACCAGGGCCTCGGAGAAGGTTTCAGACGCCAGGAAATAGTCGCTCAGCCGCGCCAAATCGAGCATTCCCTCTCGGAGGGAGCCTCCATCCACAACGACCTTGACCCCCGCCTCCTTAGCCACCTTTGCAGCAGCAAACGATGCCTCGGTAAAGAGACCATCTGTATGAAAGACTTCAACTTTACGAATGCTGTTGTAATCTAGCTCATGAGGACCTGGAGGAGGACCTGTGGGTCTGCGCCAGAAGATTGTTCTTCTACCCACGCCAGGTTCCGCCAAGATGAAGGCGAACTGAGAAGTAGATCCCTCTCTGACCAGGATACCGCTGGTATCCACACCCTCTTCATCCAGTGAGGCTTTAATCAAGATGCCAAACTGATCATCGCCCAACACGCCGGTAAAGGTACAGCAAATACCCCACCGTGACAGGGCAACCAGAGCTGTTGCCACTGGCCCTCCACCCTGAATTACCATATCGGTAAATTCGTATTTCACATCAGGTGGGGGGTAGGTTTCTACTTTCCCCAGATAATCCAGGCAACTCTGACCCAGACCATACACTTGAAAAGACGGATCACTCATTACAGTCTCGGAAACCTGGTCCTTGGGGCCAGGTTAGTGTTAGATGGCTTTGCCGGTACAGGTGGTGAGCTGTTTTGGAGTACCGGAGGAATAGAAATTCCAAATCACAAATTACAAATATCAAATAAATCACAATGACCAAAATTCGAAATTCCAAACCTGTTTTGTGTTTTGGTCATTGAAACTGGGGACCCGCCCGCAGGGTGGGGAGTCCGGAGGACCAATATTGGAATTTGAGATTTGTTTGTAATTTGGTGCTTGAAGTTTGGGATTTCATAGACTCCACCACTCCAGCAGACTTCCGCATGAAGGGAAGACGTCAAGAGCCCCCTCTGAAGGAAGGCTTTCTTACTTCTGGAAAGTCTTGCACATCCACAATAGTGCCGACTCTCCACTCTACTTTTTCAAAATCTTCCCATTAGTGAAATTTCTCTAACTGCTGATCCCTGCCGTCCGGACAGTATTCGGTAGGTTCAGTGCCCTTGATGAAGGCAGCCTCAGCAACCTCCTCGCACTCTCCGTTGGCCAGAAGACCGCTTCGCACATCCATCCGTACCGATATAATCGCTTCAGGTTTTTCAAAATCTTCTGGGCGTGTTTCAGGAAGCACCTTTTCCATGATGGCACGCCAGACGGGAAGTGCCGCCCTGGCGCCGGTCTCTTTCTCGCCTAACGACCGCCCACTGTCTTTGCCAACCCAGACAGCCGTAACCAGGGCTGGTGAGTACCCCACGAATAGCGCATCTTTGCTCTTATCAGTGGTGCCGGTTTTACCAGCCAACGGCCAGGCCAGATGCCTTGCTGCTCTGCCTGTGCCCCGTTGGATCACTCCTTTGAGCATATCTGTCAGAATGTAACCGCTCTCCTGACTGAGCACCAACCTGCTGGCCGGAACAGGCTTCCATAACGACCTGCCATTGTGGTCTAGGACTTCAACTATGCCTGATGGCTCAACCCATATGCCCCCATTAGCGAAAACCTGGTAGGCAGAAGCCAGTTCCAACAAGGTCACCTCAGAGGTTCCCAGGGCCAGGGACAGGTTGGAACGCAGAACGCTTCCGATTCCCAGATGATGAGCAAAATCAACTACTGGACTTGGCCCCAGCCGCTCCAGAAGTTTTATGGTCACAATGTTTTCCGAAATTTCCAGTCCCTTTCTCAGGGTGATCTCACCCTCAAAGCGGCCGGAATAGTTTTGCGGCTCCCATACTTTTCCTCCCGCCTGGGGATAAGAAACGGGCGCATCCCAGATACGGTCTGCCTGAGTATAGCCCTTTTCCAGCGCGTAAGCATAGATGATCGGTTTGAATGCTGAACCCGGCTGCCGGTAGGCCTGGGTTGCTCGGTTAAACTGGCTGCTCTCATAGTTGCGGCCGCCCACCATTGCTCTGATCATTCCAGTGTGAGCATCCAAAATTATCACCGCCCCTTGGGGTTGCTCCGTTCCTTCATCCTCCGTCCGGTGGCGAGCCTCAAGCGCCGCAAGTGCATTTTGCAATGCTTCTCTTGCCACCCCTTGCCAGTGCTCTTTGATAGTGGTCTGGATTGTAAGACCACCCCGATACAATAGGTTTTCCCCCAGGATTTCCTCCAGCTGTGGACGAACAAAGGACACGAAGTAAGGCGCCATGGTCCCCGCACTGGATCTGGACGCCAAGCGCAAGGGTTCTTTAACTGCCTGCTGATATTGTTCCTCGGTGATGTATCCTGTATCGAGGAGGTTTCTTAGAACGATGGCCCGGCGAGCAACAGCTCTGTCTTGATTGACCAGTGGGGAGTAAAAAGTAGGGCCCTCCCTGGGCAAACCGGCGATGAGGGCACACTCGGCCAGGCCCAGCTCCCAGACATGCTTGCCAAAATACCCATTGGCCGCGGCTTCCACTCCATAGGCACCACCACCCATATATATCTGGTTCAGGTAGAGGGTGAGGATTTCATCCTTGCGATAGCGTCTCTCGATCTGCAAGGCCAGTAAGGCCTCTTTGAGCTTGCGGCTTATGGTTTTCTCGGGGTTCAGAAACAATACTTTGGCTAGCTGCTGGGTTATGGTGCTCCCCCCCTCCTTGAAGCGACCTGCCCTGATGTCCTTGAGAAGAGCTCGACCAATGCCGCGCCAATCCAGACCAGCGTGCTCGTAAAAACGTCTGTCCTCTGTAGCAACAATCGCCTGCCTGAGATAAGGGGGGATCTCTTCCAGATCCACAGGAACACGCTTCTCAACAAAGAATTCGTCTATTACTTTACCTTCTGCAGACAATAGTTTGGTCACGGAGCTGGGACGAAAATTCTCCAGCTCTTGGATGTGTGGAAGGTCATGGCTGAGGGTCAGAAAAGCCCCAAGTGCTGAGCCGCAAACAATCCCAGCCAGAAGAATCAAGGCTGCTAGGACCAAAGTGCGTTTTCGACGTGGTCGAGGGAATTTCATAGAACTTCTTCTCACCTACTCTCGTTTGACCCTGACGCCGCAGAGTCTTGCGAGGCAAGAACACTCAACATTCATTCGATTGTAGAAGAAGTGTCAGTGGTCCGTTGTCAGTGGTCAGTTGCATCTCGCTTCGTTCGCAGCATGGCGCAGAGCGCCCAGCGCCTGGTGTTTCTCGATTAGAGATTCTGCGCTATGCGCTAAGCTTTTTCTTGCCACGGACTACGGACAACTGACTACGGACGGTGCCCGAGTCAAAAAAAACAGCCGCAATGTCTTTTGGCTCTGTGAGGTCATAAGAGCTCGTGATTTCGACTGCCCCTATAGGGCACCCAAACTACTTCTGGCACAACGGACAGTAGAAGGTGGCACGGCCGGCAAGGACCTGGCGGCTGATCAGGCTGCGACAGCGCTGGCACATCTCCCCTTCACGACCGTAGACTCTAAGCTCACCCTGAAAATAGCCTGGTTCGCCACTACTGCTAACATAATCCGAAATGGTTGTACCCCCACAGGCAATGGCCCGTTCCAGCACCTGCCGACAGGCCTGAATTACCCTTTCCCATGCCGGTTTTCCGAGAGTCCCCACACCACGTGTGGGTTTGATGCCAGCAGCGAAAAGGATTTCATTCGCATAGATATTTCCAATGCCTACCACCACTTTCGCATCCATGAGGAAATTCTTAATAGGCCTGACCTTGCTCCGGGCCCGCTCCAGTAAATAGTCGCCCGACAAATCAGGCCCCAGCGGCTCGAGGCCTAGACCAGCAAATATCTGCGTCCTCTCAACATCCTCGGGACTAAGCACCTGCACTGAGCCGAATCTCCGAACGTCATTGAAGCGAAGTTCCAATCCACTGTCCAACTCAAAGCGAAGATGGTCGTGAGCGGCTCGGGGAGTCCCGTTGGCAAAGAAAGCCAGACGGCCGGTCATCCCTAGATGCAGCACCATCATGGCTCCGCTGTTCATTTTTACCAACAGGTACTTGGCCCGGCGATCCACGGATTTTACCCGATCGCTTTGTATCCAGAGCTTCAGCTTGGCCCGGGGTACAGGAAGCCGCAGCCTGCGATTACTGATCACCACGCGATTGATTGTACGGCCCACTAAATGGGGAGTGAGGCCGCGGCGGATCACTTCCACCTCAGGTAACTCAGGCACTTTTCAGTCCTCTTACCTTCTCTTCGGTCGTTCCTCAAGCCGTACCAGGACATCGCGGCGATGCAAGCCGCCTCTGTAGACCTCCAACCGCAACAGGTCACCCGGACGCTTTTCTCTGATTATACGGATGAGACCGTCAGCCGTGCCAATCGGCTTGCCGTCTGCTGCTACCACCACATCGCCACCTGCGATCAGAATCCGATTGCCCAATCGAACTCTCCGATTGCCGCCACGCAAGCCTGCCTTATGCGCCGGACCGCCACGGATAATCTCAACGATGAGAGCGCCACTATCTACCGCGAAATCAAGAGTCCTGGAATCCCCAGAAAGTAAGGTGGTCACGCTTGCACCGATCCAGGGATAGGCGTAATAGCCCTGGGCTATGAGCTCCGGAATAATACGTTTGGCAATATCAACCGGGACGGCGAACCCTATACCCACCGAGGCGCCGGTGGGGCTGAAAATTGCAGTATTGATACCGATTAAGTTGCCGCTCGAGTCAAGCAGGGGTCCACCGGAATTCCCCGGATTGATGGAGGCATCTATTTGGATTATGTCTTCCATCAAAGTATTGTTTTGAGCCCGCAAGGTTCGCCCTAGAGAGCTTATAACCCCAGTGGTGAGCGTCTGTCCCAGGCCAAAAGGATTACCAATAGCCAAAACTTTCTGACCCACGAGTAAATGATCCGAGTCTCCCATAGGGATAACGGTGAGTTTGTGGGAAGGCGCATCTATCTTGATCACAGCCAGGTCATTGTCCGGATCCGTTCCCACCAATTTTCCCTGCCATTTGCTGCCGTCGGCCAGAGTCACTTCTAGACGCCGAGAATCCTGGATTACGTGATAATTGGTGAGAATATAACCCTCACTGTCAATGATCACCCCTGAACCTGCGCCTTGGCGCGGTACAACGTTGAAGAAGAAGTCCCGCTCCACCGATATGGTGGTGATGTTTACCACCCCTGGGGCCGCTGCTTCATAAACTTCAATGTTGTTCTGCTCGTCTTCGGTGCTAGCCTGAGCCATGCTTATTGGAGTCAGAAATAAAACCACTATCAAGCTAACCAGAGCCGTTTTCCAAAATCTCACCTTCTCGTTCCTCCTATTTATCCGGATGGTGGGCAGTGCCTACCCTACATCACCATGTCACAATTCGCCGAACCCGTCATTCCGGACGAGCTCCGCTTCGCGGAGCAAGATCCGGAATCCAGTGAGTGTTCAATATAGTCAGATTCTTTCTGGATCCCGGCTCGCGTCCCGCTTTGCGGGACTTGGCCGGGATGACGAATTGCAACACAGTCTCTTGAGTGGAAGTCCCCTTTTTTGCTTTTCTCCTGAATTCTAGATTCTGACTCCTGGATTCTGTCTCCTTTACCTTGTTCCCAGTGCTTACAGCCCCCGTGGTTGTATTTTCCGCCAGAACCACCAGAGGAACACCCCCACCAGTATCACGGCCAGGGCCCAACTCACGAGCTTGGGCCAAATAGAGACCATGCCTGGTAGAATCCTCCGTACCGTGTCCGCGGGAATGGCAAAGCTTATGCCCACACTACTACCAGTTGGGCTGAAGATGGCAGTATTAATGCCGATTACCTCGCCGTCAGAATTGATGAGCGGGCCCCCAGAATTTCCAGGATTGATTGCGGCGTCGGCCTGAATGACATTATGAATGATCACATCGCCGCTGATCCGAACATCTCGCCCCAACGAGCTGATAGTTCCCGTGGTCAGTGTCTGTCCCAGGCCAAATGGATTGCCCAGGGCCAGCACTTTCTGGCCCACGCGTAGATTCTTCGAAGAGCCCAATCGCAGTGGCGTGAGCTGCTCTGGCGGTGCCTCGATTTTGATCACCGCCAGATCGCTATTGGGAGAACTGCCAACCAGAGTGGCCTCCCATCTACTGCCGTCTGCAAGGGTCACCTCCAGAAGACTGCTGCCGTTCACCACGTGGTAGGAGGTGACTATATGGCCTGCTTTATCGACAATAACGCCGGATCCGCTTCCTTCTGCTGGCATAGGATTAAAAAAGAAATCCCGGCCAATGCTCGTGGTGGTGATGTTCACAACACCAGCTGAAACTTGATGAAAAACGCGGATGGTGTTTTGCTCGCTACGGGTGAGGGCCGCCGCTTCTCCAATCATCCCCACAATAATTGCAGAAATACCCATTATGAGCAGCAACCTAAGCTTTCGACCTGTTATGGTTGTAACTCTCATGCCTCTCCGTCCCTAGCCCGGATATTTGATGAATAATGCAGGCCAAAACATAACCAGCCGCGTGAACGCGGCTGGTTCTCATAATAAGTGGTTTTCTGTACAATGACCAGAGCAAAAATCCATTAGAACTTGCCCGTCAGATAGTACCACCAGGTGCCAAGGTATTCGTAAATTGCTGCGGTGGAGGTATTCAGCGCGCCTCCTGAGGGGAAAAAGCGAAGGGGATCGTTCGCACTCCAGCGAGCCTTGAAATCACAGGGCGCGGGCAAAAAGTGTATGCCGAGTGTTTTAAAAACCTTGGCAGCTCGCTCCATGTGGCTGGCCGAGGTTATAAGAACGATAGGGGGTGTAAGCCGCAATTGCTGAATGGCCTTCCCGTTTTCAAAAGTATTCCGCGATTTCCCTTCGATCACAATTCTCTTGCCGGGTATCCCAAGATCTAGGAGCAGTTCACGCATAAGCGCTGATTCCGCAACCTGTACCAAAGGATTGCCACTACCGCCGGAGATCACTATTTTGGGGCGATCCATGAGGTGATACAGTCGCACCGCCTCAACAAGCCGTTTCGTGGAACTTTGGGTTAGCCGACTTGAGACCGGCAGGTAATCTGCCGCCGAAGCGCCGCCGCTGAGCACTACCAGGGTTCCAGTCCTGGGAAGTCGCTCAGGATTAAGAGGGGTATATTTAGACTCGAGAGGGGTCAATAGAAAGTCTGCAGTGGGTGAGATGCTCAGAAGATAAAGAAACAAAATACCGACAGCCAGGATTACCCTGCCCAGTCTTCGGAACTTAAAAAAACTGAAAGTGAAACCGACCACCAAAAGCAAGATCAAAAAGCCGGGTGGCAAAATGAGTCGTTTGAGTATCTGGTACAGAACGGTCATGGAAGTCTCGCCGTTTCTCCCTTTCGCCGTATCGCCGCGTCACGTAGTTAGGTGCCCCGGTCTCAGCAGGTCGTTTATAGTCTTAACTGGATTGAATGTCTCCTCAGGTATCTCAACGAACACTGTGTTCCAGTAGGCCATGCCTCCATTCCACAAACCCGGCAATTCTAATGCTTTCAATTCCCTACCGTCCTCGGTTTTTCTGGGAGATAAACACCGCTTGTGGGTCGTAGAATTTAGTCAGATTGAAAGGACGGTCCTGGAAATCACGCAGCCCACAAACAATCTGTACTGGACTGAAATGGGTGGAAGCCCCTAAGATGGCCATCTGCTCTGGCGAATTCTGATCGATCTGAGCATATTCCACTATTTGCAGGCTGAGCCCACCTGACGGTTCTTGCACCCAAAAGGGGCCACCGCCTGGCTCGCCACGATTCTTAATCATACCGCAAACACGTAAGGGTCGGTTCAAGAGCTCCGAAAGCCTCGAACCCTTTTCTTTTTCGCTGCACTGCGAAAAACCCTCTGGTGGAGATACGCTGAGACGATGAACCGCAAAGTCGAGCACTTCCTGTAATACTTTTGATTCAACCGACCTCGACTGCAGGACGCTCAAGTAACTGAAAATCGCTTCCTGAAGCTCTAAAAGCATGCCGGCCAGTATTCTCTGAAGATGCACCACCTGATCACGATGGTCATCGGTTACCACGTTGTCAATATTCTTGATGAAAACGATGTCTCCTTGACATCTATTTAGGTTTTGCAGCAAAGCGCCATGGCCGCCGGGCCGAAATAGGAGGCTGCCATCAGGCCGACGAAAGGGACGGTTTTCCAGATCTAGCGCCAATGTATTGGTGGCAGGGCTTTGTAAGGAAAAGCTTAGTTCATATTCCACTCCGGAGCTCGCACCATAATTTGCGGCTGCCCCTCGGCCATGATCCTTGACCTCCTTTTCATTCTCCGCCGCCACGGTGAAATGAAGGCGGCACCGTTGTTTGCCATCTCGCACTGTGTGTATAGCCTCAACCAGGTGCTCTTCCAGCGCGGTCCGATAATGATCAGAATAGCGGTGAAAGGGAATCAGCCCCTTAGGCAGCGAACTATAGTTGAGCCCCTGTGCTTCCATAAGAAAGTCCAGGATTACAGTATAATCCCCCGAATTTAATTGATCTGCCAAGGAAATACCCGCCTTGTCCATAACCTCCGCCAGCGGTTCAAAAAAGGCAAACTCTCTCAAGGATTCCATGAAAACCTGAAAGTCACGACGATCGCTGCTTATTTCGCTGGATTTATTAACAATCTTGTCCAGAGTAACCCTGTCCAATTGGTTCCGGATGCGTTGCAGAAAGGCAAACATCCTAGTGGCTGCACCGGAGGCCGGCAAAAAAACGCTAAAACGGCCTTTGGCAGCTGTTTCCTCCCACAGAGCAAGCAAACGGCTCTGATCCTGGGTATCGAGCACAATAATCCCATCCCCGGGGGTGCAAGGCCGTTGCAGGGAAACCAGCCGCGGACCTTTTTTCAGGATGGCCATCTGCCTCCTGGCCTCTTCCTCAGTGATCCCCAACTCTTTCATCTGATCCAGGTCTGCCTGTGTGAATAAACCGTTAGTCATTATTGCCACCTTCTCGATTTCTAGTGATAATGAGAAGCATTAACTTGCGGGCGGGGATAAACCCCGCCCCTACAAACCAAGACCCTACAACCTATTGGCTGAAACATCTGCAATTGTTTTGTTCCAGCTGTCTATTGCGTTCTGCGCCATGCTCGATACGCTCTGCAAAAAATAAGTTGCCAATGCGGAGTTTTTTTGTACACTGGAACAAGCCATGAGGTCAAATAGGTGAACCCATTTCCGGCAAAAAAAATTATCTACACAAGGTGTCTTTCCAGACCATCTTGCCGAGCGCGTCCAGACACGTCTCCAGTGAACGGAACGCAGAATGGATGCAATTATTAATCCCTGATGAAAGGAGAAGGCCATGAAAAGAAAAGCTTCCTATAAACTTCGCGTTACCCGGAGAGAGTGCCTCTATGTCCATGACGAGCCCGACCACAGCCTGATGGTTCTTGAATTGGAGGGAGAGCCTATTGAATACGAGGTGGGGGTGGCAGGCGAATTTGTCTCGCGCCGAAGTGTAAATTTCCACGACCGTATAAAGGGCTCGGGGCCTATGCAGGGTTACACCATAACCAATTTTCAGTACGGTTCGGTGTATAGTCGTTTTGAGGGGGAGCGAGACGGTAACACCAAAGTAAGTACAGGAACCTGGGAGACCTATAAAGGAACAGGCAAGCTAGCCGGCATCAAGGGCGAGGGTACGTTCAGGGTCACCACAGGGGAAAACACAAACGAGTTCACTCTGGACATGGAAGGGCAGTACGAACTGTAGTTCAGCTAGCAGCTGGCAGAAAGCATAAAATATAGCGAAAGAATCCAGTAGTCAGAATCCAGGAGAAAAAAACAAAATCGAATTTCTCTCACCTACTGGCTACTGGATTCTATGAATGAACCTTGCTTACGCCTTCTCAGAAGAATCGGAGTCAGCATCCTGGGCGATGATATGAGCCAGGTCCTCTCTCGCCGCTTCGATATACTCTAGATTCCCAGTTATCGCATAGTTGTATGTGGGCTCATACCACTGCAGTTTCGTTCGTTTCTTGATATAGGGTTTTAAAGCGAGAAATGAGTCAAGGAGTTCTATCCGCAGCTTGTTCTGTAATGTGAAGTCACCCTTGCCTTGATTGTTAGCATGTTCGGCATATAATCGCTCCAGTTCTCTCAGTTTGTCCCCTATCTCTTTATCAGTCATCTTCGTTGCCTTTCTCTCCTATTCCGCTACCGGTCCGAGCTACTCATTGGTTAGAAACACGATGGACCAAATGGTGTTTCTTTGCCTTTTTCCCCACTTTTCTGGATTTCTTCCGGTCGGGATCCTTGGTGTTGTTGAATGGTAACAATATTGTCGTTGATGGCAAGTTCCACCCACTTGTAGGCGCTATTGATCACGGGTTGATTCATGGGAAGCCGCTTACGGGTAAAAAAGAGTACTCTGTCCGCAGACCATCGCTCAGGATAGTATTGGCGCCAGTCAAACTCGAACTTTCCCGAAAAAATGATGGCCTGAACGATAAGGTGGCGGGGTGGAGACGGTATGGCGCGCTTTAACCGTTTCTCGATCTCACCCTTAACCCTTTGGCTCATATCTTCAACCACCACCTGGGTGGGGTACTGATCACCCGGCGGCGAATTGCCAAAATTTCTTCTTACCTTGGCAAGACCTTTAACCACACCGCGGGCATCCCAGAAATCAAGATCTGTATAGATATGGTACAGTCCCTTGCCCTTGGAGGCCAAGTCATAGATAATACGGGCCATAACTTTCCTTGTAAAAAAATCTGGGATTATCTTCTGAACCCAAAAAGATTGTCTTTATTAAACCACTACCATTAAAATTCTACTTTATATCGCTTTGTTATTCAACCTGAGCTCGCTGTATGAGTTCTTGCAGCGTTTGAAGATTCACCTCGTCAAAATCCCCCACCACCCTGTCAGCGGCGGCAAGTTCTGGCTCGCTCGCACTCGTGCTGATCGCCAGACAGCACATGCCGGCGGCTTTCGCCGCAGCCACCCCATGGGGGGCATCTTCAATCACGAGGCAACTCTCGTGACTCACCCCCAACTTCCTGGCCGCCGTCAGATAGATATCCGGTGCAGGCTTTCCGCGAGCCACCTGGTCACCACTCAAAATGAGATCGAACAGCCCGGTGATATTGAGCCTGCCCAAGGCCAAATCCACAAGCTCCTTCGGTGATGAGGAGGCCAAGCCAGTCTTAATCTGAGAGTCCCGCACTAATCTGAGCAACTGCAAAGCATGCGGCATCGGTCGGAGGAACTGCCGGAAGAGGCCGGCAATCAGCTGGTTACGCTCCTCAACCACATCGCTTACGCTCTCTTTGAGATCGTAGTGTTTTATCAAAAAGCCCACAGCTTCACTGGAGTCTAGTCCCATCATGACAGTTTTCAGTTGTGGCGAGTAGCGAAGATTCCTGCGAGCCAGGAGCTGTTGCTCAGCTTTCGACCATAGCGGTTCACTGTCGATAATCACCCCGTCCATATCGAATAAGACAGCTTCTAGTGCAGCCTGTTTTCTCATCACTTTCTTTCTGTAATTCAGAACCAACCACAAAGGTCACAAAGTGTGCTTTGGGATCTTAGTGGTTTAGCCCCAGATTGGCGTCGGATGAACTCCGCCGAGGCGGAAACCATCCGACCTACTCCTGAATTCTGCCTCCTTTACCTTATGCCTTGCGCCCTGAGCCTTGTGCCTTTTACTAAATGAAAAGGGCGCCTCATTCAAGAAAACCCTCGAGAGCGCCCGCTTCGGTTAGAATGTCATTACTATCTATTCAGCA
>PVMK01125599.1_pt1 | contig 48955 bp, 40 predicted proteins | sample 1853481 | NCBI WGS metagenome assembly PVMK01 (sample SAMN08533507, study PRJNA380276) | Marine sediment metagenome, whole genome shotgun sequencing project.
TACCTTTAGAATACATTCTTAAAAGGAGCAACCATATGCTAGTTCGAAATGCAATCATAGTGATCATTGGGGCTGGTATTCTCTCTTTCGGACTATTATATGCCTACAGGATCATCAAAATTCTCAGGAATTTTGGATTGGCTCAACCATGGATCGTGCTATCAACACTGATCTCATTTTTCTTTATCGGATACCTTTTTATCGCATTGCGGTTCCTTGGCATCGATCTGATGCCAAGCCTAAGTTTAGAAAACCTGGTCACGGTCATCTTCTTTTTTGGTGCCGTGTTCGTATTGGTGTTAGCGATTCTCAACCGTGATCTCTTTGCCAACATATTTGGGATGGTCATTAGTGATTCCGAAGCACTGAGTCGCTTTTCGGAACATATAAATTTACCAGTTCGACTAGTTTTATCTATGATCAAGCCAAAATATTCTGTTGCCTGTGATATTTGCAACCGGTCTGTTCAGTATTCTATACCCGATATTGTCCGTGCCCATCCTTCCCTTGATCGAGGAGTTGTTGTGGAAAAGGCGATGGGAGGGGTCAATTACCAGTTATTTGTCCGCCATTATTGCGGGAAGGAGCTCCGAGAGATTCCAGTCTGCCACGACAGCCATTTCGAGTATCGATCTAATCGACCCTCTCGGCCAGTATAAAAATGCCGCTTTCTCGCAATTTGACCGGATTCATCATACCCGTGGGCAATGGCTCAGTAGGTAAAACAAGCGTTTCGCGCGTCTTGGATTCGCTTAGTAGAGGTGGCGTTTCCAACGAGAACATATTGCAAAATGTTCGAAAGACCAATAATATGGAATTCGAATATGTCACCACTTGCCAAACCTTTGGAAAAACCCATTATACCGTCACGCTACAGTTTCTGATTCCACCCGGACAAAAACAATCAGAAGGCGATCCTACCGGTCGATCCTTCGAGAAAGTCATTGAGATTTACAAGTCAATAATCCGCCGTGTGGATGTCGTGCTTTTCACTTACGACCTGGGAAGTCGAAACACCTTTCACGACTTAGCTCATTGGGTAGATGTCGTTGGTGAGCTCTTGAACGATGCCACCCATTTTATCCTGCTGGGAACACACTTGGATCGAGTGAACGAGTTGGAAGTTTCCAATGATGAAATAAAGGAAGGGTTGCAGTATTTGCGCAGGGAAATGCTCGAGTTACGCCCCACCTGGCAGGGCAACTGCGCCCGACTCGAAGTTTCCAATCTTACCGGCGAGAATCTCAACTCATTGCTCTATTATCTTGCCGGCAGTGTTATAAGGTCACGTCAGATTATTCCTTGATGTTTATCAGAGCATTGGTTTGATGATAATAGTTTGGCATATATAGTTACAATCTGATCAACACTCCACATGTGAACTGGCGTCTATACCACAACCCCAAATGCTTCAGGACAAATAATTTTTTCCGACTTCCATCGGAACTCTTCCTGACCAACGCAAATTCCAATAACCTATAAATCGACGCTCAGGAATTCCGGTTCGCTGGATCTTCGTTTTCTAAATCTTTGGTACGTCGCCGCGACCTTCAGCATAATGAACGCAATCATCTGATGACATTATCTTGGAAATAGGGTCACGCAAAGAGTATAATTCCTCAGAAAATTTACAACCTTTATTTGCCAAAGATACACAAACAACCTGTAGATTAAATCGAAGATTAATTGCCCCCAATTTCAATAATATGGCATCAGCGTAGAAGTATACGTAATGCATGCGCCTAATTAAATGGAAGATAGTGCGGCTACTTACTTTGCTATCGAAATATCTATTGTGATTCACACAGCAATCTAACCTTTACCATCCAAATAAAACGAAATACTATTACTGAGCCGTCTTCTTGTTATCCGAAAAAATACGTATCTGTCGCGCAGGGGTGTTCCAGTGGGATATCTCTCCGTATCCTTGCGACTAGCCAGCGAAATCCATGTCCCAGTTAGCATTAGGGCAGCCCCAAAAATGCTACGTGGTGATAAAGTATCTCGTAGAATCAAACACCCACCTAATTCAGCAAATACCGACTTCAAGCTAAGAAGCAGTGCAGCTCTTGCCGCGACGGGCATCCTTTTGCCCGATCACCTGCATTGTGTAACCAATTCCCACAGAGAACAATCCGGCATAGAGCACAGCAGTCCAAGCTTCACCCCAGGCAAATGGAATCCAATCTTCGATCAGCCAAGCAACAAAAAAACTTAACAGAGATGTTACTAAAAACTGCATAAAAGCCAGCCGCAGCGCGCCTACACGAGCGGAAAAATAGTCAATGATTTGCACATGCCCGGCCCAGAAAAAAGCAGCAGCAGTACAAATTTATCCCCTTGCTCCACATAAAAACCTCCTTTCACGCTAAGGTAATATAAGCCCACTAAGGCCGCAACAACTCCCAACCAAGTTGAACGCCCTGTACGTTATCCCAATAATAATCCCAAAAGCGGCACCAAGATCACATAAAGCCCCGTAATATAACCCGCCTTACCCGCTGTATTTGTCATTAAACCAATTTGCTGCAATGATGCTCCCAGAAATAGCACCAATCCGGCCAGACCACCTGCCATTATTGACTTTTGAGCAATGACCGGCTTGCTTTGTCGACTCTTTTATTTTCGCCACTTTAAAACTGGTGGCAAGGCTAAGCTCCCCAGCGCAAAACGTAGCCCATTAAATGTAAAAGTGCCCATGTACTCCATGCCAACCCGTTGGGCTACAAAAGCCAATCTCCAAATCAAGACCGTCAGAAGCAGTATGGCTTCAGATCGTAAGCTTTTTTCCGTTGACAAAGGCTGTCTCCTACATGTCGAAATTGCGCGTTGGTACTGAAAGGTTTATACTTAGATACGGCTAAGTTTATCAAACAATTACGCACCCAAAACCTATGTCTTCAATTTCAGACAAGCTTAAAGCGCTCGGGGTCAACCTCGGCACGCAAAATATTGGCAAGTCTAAAAAATCTGTGCAGAATAATCATCCCATTGAGAGTGTGCTGCCAGGAACGTGGCTAAAAACACCTCAAGGGGATAACTACGTTGTAGAGACGCGCTACTTGGATACCTTTCATGCAGGCTCAGTACCCCTCAGAGGATTTGCGTCCTTTGAGATCATCGCTGCTTGGGCAGGTGAACCTAATTTAGCGAAATTAGAATTAGAAAAATTTGCATTTATCGATACTGAGACAACTGGGTTGGCCGGCGGTACAGGGACTTATACCTTTTTAATTGGTGCCGGTCGTTTCGAAGGCGAACACTTCCGCTTGGCACAATTTTTTCTAAGCGATCCCGCACAAGAGTCAGCCCAACTGGCCGCTCTAGAGCAATTTTTAGCACCTTGTGAAGCATTGGTAACTTTCAATGGAAAATCTTTCGATATGCCCTTGCTTAACACTCGATTTATTATGCATGGTTGGCCACCCCCTTTGAAGGACGCCGGGCATCTTGATTTGCTTCATTTGGCCCGCAGACTGTGGAAAGCACGTCTACCCAGTCGCACGCTGGGGGATTTAGAAACTAAAATTCTTGGCATGGAGCGCACGGGGCAAGATGTTCCGGGTTGGATGGTACCCGAATTATATTTCGATTATTTGCATACCGGCGATGCCCGTCCTCTACGCAGTGTCTTCTATCACAACGAGATTGATGTGGTCTCCATGGCCGCACTGCTCAATCACATGACAACACTGCTAGCCAACCCGCTGGAAGGTGAAATTGAACATGGCCTTGATTTGATCGCCATTGGGAAGCTTTATGCGGAACTTGGAGAATTAGAAACCGCGGCAAAAATTTACCAACGCGGTCTGACATATGACAATGTGCACCAAGATGCCTATTGGAAAGGCATTGAGCAATTATCCTTCATCTATAAACGCCGCGCTGAAACGGAACAAGCCGTGCAGCTGTGGGAACAAGCCGCCGAAAACAAGGATATTTACGCTCATATTAAATTGGCGAAGTTGCATGAACATCTGCACCGAGACTACATCGAGGCTGCTATCTGGACTCGATCCGCCATAAAAATTACTTCCGCGTCTTCCTATCCTACTATCGAACGCATCCGTTGGTTACCTGAATTAGAGCACCGATTAAATCGCTTGAACCGAAAACAATATGCCCAAGAGGAGAAAAATGAACAAAAGAATTGAAGCATATCTGGAAAATAATCTACCCCGCTATCTCAACTTATTAATGGAAATGATCGCCATTAATAGTTTTACCGGCAATTCGAAGGGCGTTAATGCATTAGGGGAATTAACATCCAAACTATTTAATAATTTAGGGTTCCAAGCTGAGCACATCCAAGCTGATAACCCCAATTATGGGAAACATATGATCTTAACACGTGTGGGTCAATCTGGACCTACGATCGCTTTAATTACGCACCTCGACACCGTTTTTTCCGTTGAGGAAGAAATTGCCAATAATTTCCACTGGCGGATCGACGGTGATCGCATCTACGGCCCTGGCACTAACGATATCAAAGGTGGCACAATGATGATTTTTATGGTGCTCGAGGCGCTGCAAACCTTCGCGCCGGAAATTTTCGAAAACGTAACCTGGATCATTCTTGCCAATGCCGCAGAAGAGAGGCTTTCAAAAGATTTTAACCATTTATGCCTAAAGCGCCTTAATGGGATAGCATCAGCTGCTCTGATCTTCGAAGCAGGCGTTCGCGATGAAAACACCTTCCAATTGGTGACAGCCCGCAAGGGACGGGCTACCTATCGCGTGACAGCAATTGGCAAAGGTTCGCATGCCGGATCAGGTCATAAAAATGGTGCCAACGCCATCGTGCAAATGGCACACACCATCCAACAAATTGCCGACCTCACCGATTATGACCGCGAGCTTACTTTCAACGTTGGTAAGGTATCGGGTGGAACCGTTGTTAACCGTGTACCCCATCATGTTGAGTCAATCGTAGAAATGCGGGCCTACACCCCAGAGATCTTTGAAAGCGGTGTAAACAATATTCTGTCCTTAGAAAATCAACCTAGTGTATCGAGTGCCAAAGGAGATTACATATGTCGCATATCCATTAATATTACTGGTCAAACAGAACCATGGCCAGATAACTCCGCGACAGAAACCTTACTAAAAATATGGAAAAAATCTGCTCTGCCATTGGGTCTCGATATCCGAAGAGAACGGCGCGGCGGACTAAGTGATGGAAACGCGCTTTGGGATTCGATACCTACCATAGATGGGTTGGGTCCGTATGGCGCCAACCCGCATTGTTCTGAACTCAGCACGGATGGTAGCAAAGATCAGGAATTTGTTAATCGCTCATCATTTGTACCTAAAGCCCTGCTCAACACTCTTGCTATTATTGAATTAGTTCAACATATCGGACAGGGAAAAAAACCATGAAAGTTATTGCCTCAATTGATCAAGGCACAACCAGCACTCGCTGTATTCTGTTCAATCATCAGGGCGAGGTTGTTAGTATTGCGCAAAAAGAACACCAACAAATTTTCCCTAAACCAGGTTGGGTTGAACACGATCCGCTAGAAATTTGGCAACGAACGGGGGAAGTAGTGCGTGACTCCATAGCCAGGGCTAATCTATCTGCCTCAGATATTCAAGCTGTTGGTATCACCAACCAGCGTGAAACAACCGTGGTCTGGGACCGACACACTGGAGTACCCTACTACAACGCAATTGTTTGGCAAGATACCCGTACCAAGGAAATCTGTGATCTGCTGACTAAAAGCGGAGGTCAAGATCGTTTTCGACCGCAAACTGGCTTACCATTAGCAACCTATTTCTCTGGCCTAAAAATCCGATGGTTACTTGATCATGTTGACGGGCTGCGTACAAAGGCTGAACGCGGTGATGCCATCTTCGGTAATATCGATACATGGTTAATATGGTGGCTTTCTGGTGGACCTAACGGCGGTACGCACGTTACCGATGTAACCAACGCCAGCCGCACCTTGCTAATGAATTTAGGAACTTTAGCTTGGGATGCTGAAATTCTCAAAGAATTGAATATTCCACAGGGAATGCTCCCAAAAATCGTACCTTCCAGCGATCCCGCTACTTGGGGGACGACGCTTCCCGAAGGACCATTTGGCGCATCTATCCCAATTTGCGGCGATTTAGGTGATCAACAAGCCGCCTTGGTTGGGCAAACTTGCTTCGCGCCAGGAGAAGCAAAAAACACCTACGGCACAGGCTGCTTTATGCTTCTCAACACCGGGACAATAATTGTGCCGTCAAAAAGCGGTCTGTTAACAACAGTAGGCTACCAATTTGACAATCAACCTGCTGTCTACGCTCTGGAAGGCGCCATCGCAATCACAGGAGCCTTAGTGCAATGGCTGCGCGATAATCTTGGTATCATCCAGCAATCCTCTGATGTGGAAGCGTTGGCCCGCACTGTAGAAGATAATGGTGGAATTTATTTTGTGCCTGCTTTCTCGGGGCTTTTTGCCCCTTACTGGCGATCAGATGCGCGCGGAGTAATCGTGGGAATGACCCGCTTCATAAACAAAGGGCATATCGCCCGCGCTTCGCTAGAAGCCAGCGCGTATCAAACCCGCGAGGTACTCGATGCCATGCAAAAAGATTCCAACGTCACTCTAAAAGCACTTAAAGTGGATGGTGGTATGGTCTCCAACGAATTACTCATGCAATTTCAAGCCGACATGCTCGATGTAACTGTGGTGCGCCCACAAGTTGCCGAGACTACCGCACTAGGTGCAGCCTATGCAGCTGGATTAGCCGTAGGTTTTTGGGATACTCTTGAAAATTTGCGAGCCAATTGGAAAATTCAAAAAAATTGGCATCCTAAGATGAAACCGGAAACACGTAACAAGTTATTTGCAGATTGGCAAAAAGCCGTAACACGCACATTTGATTGGGTTGTTTAGTTTAAGAAAATATATTTGTCAATATTCAATCTCCCTGAATGTGGTGTTATTATTGCCACAAGTTTCCAAAATTAGTTATAGATATTTATGGATGCGATCTGCGGAAAGATACTCGTTTCTGCCCCTGGGAATTGCGCGTTAGTACACAGTCCATTATACTAGTAGACAGACCTAAAAAACATAATGGGTGCAAGATATAACAAATTAATTACTTGCCAAATATATCCATCTCTTATTGGAACCATTGCATATATTTTTGTTATCGTTCGTAAAACCATATTTTCTTATGTCTGAATATCAATTTACTTCCTTATCAGTTCTTCCTTTATTAATTGCTGCATTTGCTGCAGTACTTGGCTATTTTACTTGGCGTCGCCGTACCGTACCTGGCAGCGTACAGATAACTTGGCTGATGCTTGCCATATCGGGCTGGGCATTAGCACATGGGTTTGAAACCGCCAGCAGCACAGCATCCCAAAGCATCTTTTGGACCAAAGCCGCATACCCAGGCATACTCAGCATCGCGCCATTATTTACCCTTTTTGTACTGGAATACTCCCAAAAGAGAGAGTTGATACATCCCAGAAAATTGGCTTTGTTATGGATCATTCCTATTATCACCATTTTTCTAGTTTTCACAAATGAAAACCATGACTTGATTTGGCAAACTGTCACCCCAAGCCCCAATCAAGGTAGCATTCTAATTTACCATTATAGGCCGTTATTTTGGGTATCTGTAGCCTATGCATATATGTTGCTATTGATCGCATCCGTTTTTCTTTTTCGTCGAGCACTTCAAACCGCAGAGCAATATCGATTACAAGCTATCATCCTAATTGTTGCAATTTTCCCACCATGGGTGGTCAATCTCCTTCATTTACTCCAAATAGGACCCTACTCTTATCAGGATCGTCTGCTGACCGCATTTGTTATCACCGGTGCCCTTATGGATTGGGGAATTTTGCGAAATCGGCTCTTTAATCTAGCTCGTACTGCCCCTCGTAAGATTGTGGATACGATGCCTGATGCCGTTATCATGGTTGATAACCAAAACAAAATCGGCTATCTCAATCCCACAGCGCATGCAATTATTCATATACCCATCAAGGTGGCTATCGGAAACCCTGCGCGCGCTGTGCTCACCCACTGGCCATATTTGGAGCAACGTTTTCATCAAGGAAATCAGTCTCGTACAGAAGTAAAAATCATTCCTTCGATAACCGGGCGCGTTTATGATTGCAGAATTGCAAAGCTTGAGGGACACGGGAATTACCACGAGGGACATTTAATAATCTTGCGCGATATTACTGAAAGAAAAGAACTTGAAAAAGACCTCAAAGCCCGGGAGGAGCTTTATCGTAATGTCACCACGCAAGCCAATGATGGTATTGCTATCGTGCAAGATAATGTTGTAATTTATTGCAACCCTCAGTTTGCAGATTTAATGGATTATTCAATCGAAGACGTAATTGATCACAACTTCTCAGAGTATATTGCGCCTGCCGAAATTAAAAAGGTGCTGGATCGGAATACTCGTTACGTGAGAGGAGAAAATTCGCCACCACAATACAGAACAGCATTATTACACAAAGATGGGGAACCTATCCCAGTTGAATTCAGTATCAGCACCATAAAAGTTAATGATCTACCATGTGTTCTGTGTATGGTGCGTGATATTAGGAGTATGATAATAGCCGAAGCTGAGATCAATCGTTTGGCAGCAGTTGTAAAACAAACTGACGAATCCATTGTTATCACTGATTTGAACGGTGATATCGTCTATGTCAATCCGCAATTCGAAAAAACAAGCGGTTACACTTTTGAGGAAGTTTTAGGAAAAAACCCCCGGATACTAAAAAGCGACCGTCAAAATCCAGGCTTTTACAAACACCTTTGGAATACTATCACTTCTGGGAATACCTGGGAGGGCACATTTATCAACAAAAACAAAGCTGGACAGGTGTATTATGAATCGACGACCCTTTTCCCAATCAAAAACCAAAATGAGCAAATTACTCACTATGCTGCAGTAAAACGAGATATCACAGAGCAAATCATGGCGGAAAAAAGTTTGCGAGCTTACGCCAGAGAAAATAAATTACTTAATGAACTCACTCAAACTACCATAGAACCGCTCGAATTTCAGCCAATGCTAAGTGCTCTAACCACACAACTTGGCGCGCTAATTTCATCTGATGGCTGTGTGATTACACTTTGGGATGCGACTGCTCAAAAAGGACATATTGGAGCAATCCATGGTTTTGGAATCCCACCCTCGGCAACCAAATTTTCTTGCCCCGAATGTATTTCGCTTACAAAGATGAGTCTCGCGGAGGGTCAGCCCATCACCATTGACGATGCGAATCAAACAACAAATTTCTCAATAGAAGGTGGATCTGAATTTGCGGCACGCGCAGTTCTTGTGCTGCCCCTCTCTGTAGATCAAAATGAATTAGGTTCAGCTATCTTGGCATTCGAAAATGAGCATACCTTCACAGATGGTGAGCTCAAGCTTTGCCAACAAGCCAGCCAGCAGGTAGCACTGGCCATTAGGAAAGCAAATTTGCTTGAAACCGCCGAACGCCGAGCAGAAGAAGCCGAAACACTGCATTTGGCTGGCAGAGCTGTTACGGCCAGCTTGCACCTTGATGATGCCATTGAGCATATTCTTAACGAATTGAATCGAGTAGTACCCCATGATAGTGCATCGGTACAATTGATCCAAGACAATAAAGTCGAAATTGTTGGTCAGCGTGGCTTTCCAAAAGAAAGCAGCCCAATAGGGATTAAATTTGCTATCGATGCCGACACACCAAATGCTGTAGTTGCCTCTACTCGCCTCCCATATATCTTAGAAGACGCACCCTTAAAATATGCAGCATTTCGGGAACCGCCGCATAATCATATCCGAGGCTGGATGGGCGTGCCTTTGCTTATTCGCGATCGTATTATTGGCTTACTAGCGCTGGACAGCAAAAAACCAGGTCAATTTACAAAGAGCCATGCCCGCCTGGCCAATGCTTTTGCCAGCCAGGTGGCAATAGCGCTAGAAAATGCCCGCCTATATGAAGAAACCCACAAACTGGCAATCACCGATACACTTACGAATACATTTACTCGCCATCACTTCCTTACCTTATCGGAGCGGGAGTACCAACGCGCTTATCGTTATCAACGACCTTTATCGCTTCTTATGATGGATTTAGATCATTTCAAGGGAATTAATGATACCTACGGCCACCTCGCCGGCGATCAGGTTCTAAAAAACATAACAAAATTATGCAAAGATAACTTGCGAGAATCTGATCTCATCGGACGCTACGGTGGTGAGGAGTTTACCATCCTGCTACCAGAAACACCCGGAAAAGCACTGCTCTTACATAATGATGACGATGCCATTGCCTCTGCTTTTACAGTGTCCGAACGGTTGCGACATGCAATCGAAACAACTCCAACAAAAATAAAAAACAACGAAATTAACATTACCGTTAGCATCGGGGTTGCCGAGCTTGGCGAGCATTGTGAAAACATTACCATGCTCATTGATCAGGCCGATGAAGCTCTCTATCAGGCCAAACGGGGAGGCCGCAATCGAGTAGCTATATGGACGCCTAACAACAATTGATAAACCCCTATGCGTAGAATCCAAACTGATATTTTAGTGGTTGGCGGAGGAGCTACAGGCACTGGGATTCTGCGCGATTTAGCTATGCGTGGATTTAAAACCATTTTGGTAGAAAAGCGTGATCTCACCCATGGTACCACCGGTCGCTTTCATGGTCTCCTGCACAGCGGTGGCCGATATGTCGTCAAAGATCCTCAAGCAGCAAAAGATTGCATTCAAGAAAACAAGATTTTGCGACGGATTATTCCTGAGTGTATCGAAGATACCGGTGGATTTTTTGTACTTACCCCCGAGGATGACCCAAACTATGCCGAAAAGTTCGTACTTGGCTGCCATAATGCAGCAATTCCTGTAGAAGAAATTGATACAAGTCAAATGCTGCGCGCAGAACCTTTGCTCAATCCGAATATTTCGCGGTGTTTTCTCGTTCCTGATGCGGCCGTCGACTCCTTTGCCGCAGCACACGCTAATGTTGCATCAGCACGGGCCTATGGCGCCCAAGTACTCACCTACTATGAGGTTCTGCAATTGATTGAGCACAACGGACACGTAGCAGGCGCCATATGCATTGATCTTTTCCACGATGAGCAGGTTACTATCCATGCCGATCTAACCATCAACGCGGCTGGAGCTTGGGTTGGCAAACTTGGCGCCACGATCGGCCTAGAGATTAGCATCCTCCCCGGTAAAGGTACAATGCTGGCAGTCAACCAACGCATTGTTAATACTGTCATTAACCGTTGCAAAATACCCGCCGATGGCGACATTCTCGTGCCTGCTCACACAGTGGCGATCATCGGTACCACCGATCAGCAAGTACCAGATCCCGACCATATTGCGATTGAACCTTGGGAAGTACAACGCATGCTCACCGAAGGCGAAAAACTGATACCAGGCTTCAAGTCGATGCGCATGCTGCGGGCCTGGGCCGGCGTGCGACCGCTTTATCAAGAATCCAAGACCAATAAATCGCGTGATATTACTCGCTCTTTTGTGCTCCTCGACCATGAACCTCGAGACGGGGTAACTGGTCTGTTAACCATTACCGGTGGCAAGTGGACAACATACCGCAAAATGGCCGAAGTAACAGTTGATAAAGTCTGCGAAAAGCTGGGAACACAACGCACCTGCCGCACAGATTCTGAAACACTTCCAATAGATGGGCAAAAACCGAGGTTCGGTAAGTCTTATTCCCCATCTTCCACATCAGGTTACCATTTATTAGGCCAACGACTAGCAAAAATCGAATCGGAAAGAACGTATGGCAATTTGATTTGCGAGTGTGAGTTAGTCACCCGAGCTGATATCGAGCAAACCTTAGAAAGCGGAGATGTATTCACACTTGATGATCTGCGCCGTGATTTACGTCTAGGCATGGGTCCCTGTCAGGGTGGATTCTGTACATTGCGCGCCGCGGGAATTTTTCATGCATATACAGCTCACCGAACGCCATTGATTGAGGCAAGCAACGTCGCGCTACACGATTTTCTGCAAGAGCGCTGGAAAGGTTTGATGCCAATTTTGTGGGGAAAGCAATTACAACAAGAACGGCTCAACGAGTTTATTTATCGTAATGTTCTTCATATCGAAGGGCTGCCCGGACCAACCACATCTCGCTTAGCTGCCCAAGCCTATCAGCCAGGGAATTGGGAGCAAAACGGGCAAGAGAACTGTCAAGCAGGCCAGCAAAATAACTCACCATCCAACTCCTCTATAAAATCGCGTAAAGACACCCGCAGACCTGTACACACTCTCGTGATTGGGGCCGGATTAGCCGGCCTAACAGCTGCCTGGCAGGCCGCCAGTCGAGGAAAATCAACCCAGGTAATAGCCAGTGGTTGGGGAGCGACTCATTGGGGATCAGGTTGTTTAGACGTTTTTGGGTACGACCCTAAGCATGGCAAGCCAGTTAAATCTCCGGAAAAATTCATCTCACAACTTGTGAGCAACCATTCCCAACACCCTTATGCCCAGCTTGGTCTGGATGAAACCAGCCATGCGCTAGAATCTTTTCAACTTTTGTGCGCAGGTGCAAATTATCCTCTCAGTGGTTCGTTAGCGCAAAATTGGCTTTTACCCACGGTTTTAGGCACTATTAGATCGACTTGCTTAGCACCGGAAACCATGTTGGCAGGAGCGTTGAACGATCTAGCACCTATGCTGCTCGTCGGATTTGAAGGTTATCATGATTTCTACCCTCAGATGGCAGCCGCTAATTTGAGAGCCCAAAATATCCCGGCACAAGCGGTCACCTTAAGACTACCCATGTTGACAGAAATTCAACGTATAGATAGTATGACTCTCGCACACTTCTTTGATAAAACAGAATTTCAAGAGCAAGTGATCTCCGCGTTAAAATCAAAACTTGGCACGGCAGCTCGCATCGGATTTCCAGCCGTCTTGGGCATTAACAATGCTCTCGTTATTCATGGCGCATTAGAATCCAGCCTGGGACGCCGTGTTTTTGAAATCGCTGGGCTGCCTCCTTCGGTGCCCGGCTTACGGTTGCATAATATCTTACAAGACGCTGTTCGAGCCACTGGTGGCAGCATTTTCATGGGTATCACAGCACGCAACGCAAAAGTTGATAATGCAGATGTTATTGCCATTATTTATGAAACCGCAGCCCGTGATCAGATTCAACCCGCCCAAAACTTTATTTTGGCCAGCGGAGGATTTATCAGCGGTGGTCTTCAGACCGATTACAATGGCTATACGAAAGAAACGGTTTTTGGATTGCAAGTCGATCAGCTTCGCAGTCGCAGCGATAATATACAACCTGAGTTTTTACATGCACGCGGACACACTATCTTTCAGTCTGGTGTTCACGCCCGGCACAATTTCCAGTCCGGATTTAAAAATCTGTATGTAATTGGAAACACATTGGCTGGCGACTTTATCCATGAGCGCTCTCTCGAAGGTGTGGCAATGGTCACGGGTTTTAGCGTTGGAAAGCATTTAGCATGAATTTTCCTGAGCTAAGTCTCGATCAATGTATCAAGTGTAATATCTGCGTAACTGCTTGTCCGGTTGCCGCTGTTACTGACCTTTTTCCTGGCCCGAAATATGCAGGACCACAAGCCGGACGCTTTCGGATGCCGGACCAGCCAACGCCTGACATTTCAGCAGATTACTGCTCTGGGTGTCGTATTTGCAATATGGTCTGCCCAAACGGGGTCAAAATCGTGGAGATGAACGCGCGCGCCCGGCATGATATGGTTGCCCAAGGACAGGTATCCCTACGATTGCGGTTCCGTAACAATTTAATAGCCCGTACGGAAGTACTTGGAAATTTAGCACAACCAATTGCCCCGATTGCCAATGCACTGCTCAGTTCCTCCCTCGTGCGCAATCTGACAGAATATGCGCTAAATATCGCCAAGGACGCGCCGCTGCCACCTTTTACAAATCAGCGTTTTAGCCATTGGTGGAGAAAAAGCAAGCGTACCCAACTCCAAAAAACGGATTCTGCACAGCAAGTTGTCTTCTTTCACGGCTGTGCAACGGAATATTATGAGCCGCGAGTTGGACGCGCGGCCATCCATGTTTTACAGGCTAACGGTTTTGAAGTCATCATCCCACCCCAAAATTGCTGTGGTTTACCTCTACTCTCCAATGGAGAATTTAATTCGGCCCGCAAATATCATCAACGGAATCTTGACCACCTTGTCGCTTACGCTCGACAAGGCATCCCAATCGTAGGCACTTCGACAAGCTGCACCTTGACGCTAAAAGAGGAAGCTCCTGAACTGTTGGGAATGTTCGATGCGGATTCGCGTTTGGTCGCTGAGCAAACATACGACTTAAATGAATTTTTACGTACGCTCTGGGATCAAGACCAACTGCAAACAGCGGGACTGACTCCCATCCCGCTGAAATTAGCGTACCATCAACCTTGTCAATACCGCGCCCATCGGATTGGCAATCCCGCGGTTGAGATATTATCCCTCATCCCCCAATTAATAATCGAGGAAAGTCATGCCGATTGTTGTGGTATTGCCGGGACTTATGGTTATAAACAAGAGAAGTACGAAATTGCAATGGCTGTTGGGAGCGAACTTTTCGATTTTGTGCTAGACGTGGGCGGACCGGTCGCAGTTTGCGACAGCGAAACCTGTCGTTGGCAAATCAGTCATGGAACAGGGGTTCCCAGCATCCACCCTGTAGAATTATTAGCCGCGGCGTATGGTTTTAAGCCTGAGGGCGCCTTATCCAAAGTGCTGGGAATTGCAAAGGAGAAACGATGAAAGCTATTCTGATACAGAATGCTGTCGGTCCATGGCCAATGAATACCTACGCCATAATTTGTGAGACTTCACGAACCAGCGCAATCATTGATCCCGGCGCCAACCCAGATATCATTCTCGCCTCGGTAGAGGGCACGCACGTCGACAAAATTCTGCTAACACACGCACACATGGACCACGTTCAAGCTTTGGATGCCGTCCAATCCGCTACTGGCGCGCCCGTTTATTTACACCCGGCAGATGCTGAAAAATTCGAGTTGAACTATGATCATCCACTGGAGGGCGACAAGAGTATCATAGTTGGAAATCTTGTGCTGCAAACCATTCATACACCTGGACACACACCAGGACAAATTTGCTTCGATTTATGTGATGGTCGCATCATTGTCGGCGATACAATTTTCGTCGGTGGTCCAGGAAAAACTTGGTCACCCGAGGATTTTGTAACCACCATGCACACGATGCAAGAGATCGTCTTTGCATGGCCTAATGAAACTCAATTCTTTCCCGGACACGGTACTAGCGGAAAGATTGGGGTAGAGCGTCCCGCTTTCGAAGCTTTTGCCGCCCGGGGATGGCCCGATTATACTTTCGGTGATGTGGCTTGGTAATTTTGGTAGGTCAAGTCAAATTAGGACTTTTTTGATATAATACATCTAAACTGCCTGCATTTTTAATTTCATTTTACAAATCTTATGAAACGCTATTTACTCGTGTACATCATATTACTTGCTATCTTGCTCTTTCCAGTCAGACTCGTTCATGCCGAAGAGGGACCGAAAATTCCCAATGGCAATGTACTTTGTCTGCCCAATGTTTATGTTAACACGGTTAGTGACTGCATGGCGTCAGGCCCATCGCAGTATCTAACAAACTTAGCTGAAGGCGGTTTTACTTTCCCGCTTGAGCCGATTCCCATCGCTGCACCCGATTTCGGACTGACTTATGCCAACACTGCCTACGGTCTTGTGAAATCTAACAACGCGCCCATTTACGGCTCAGTTGCTGATGCACTCGCAGGAAAACGGAAAAATGCTATCCAATATATTAATGCCTCTTTCAGTTATATTTCCTATTCAGATGAGGTTGTATTGGACGGAAAACGATTTTATATGGTCTCACCTAATGCCTGGATGACAGCCAGTGATGTCAGCCGAGTTAGCGCCCCCAGGTTTCAGGGTTTTGAGTTTGCAGACACACCTTCGCGTCCATTTGGCTGGATTTTAACTTACCTCAGCCCGACATCTATCGTAGAGAGCAAGCGCACACCAGGGTATCAGGAAAAAGATTACACCGGGCATTATCTTTACAACCATGAAATGGTTTGGGTTTATGAAACTAACGAAACTAACGGAATAGCTTGGTACAAGATCGGCCCAGATGAGTGGATTCCCGAAAATTTGATCGCCCGTGTGATTCCCAATACTACGCCGCCGGCTGAAGTTACAGGAAACCGTTGGATCGAAGTCAATCTCTTTGAGCAAACAATAACCGTGTATGAAAATAATCAACTGGTCTATGCCACCCTGATCGCCAGCGGCTTAGACCCCTTTTGGACGCGTCCTGGCGCTTTCAAAATCTACGAAAAACTAGAGACTACACCCATGAGCGGCGCTTTTGAGGCTGACCGCTCAGACGCCTATTATTTAGAGGATGTGCCCTGGACTATGTATTTTGATGAAGCCCGCGCTATCCATGGTGCTTATTGGCGGGCGAACTTGGGGTTTCCGCAGTCGCATGGCTGTGTCAACGCCTCGATTGGTGATGCCCGTTGGCTCTTCGACTGGGCAGAAGTTGGCGATTGGGTATATGTTTGGGATCCCTCTGAGAAAACACCCGTTGATTCAAGTGTCTATGGCGCTGGAGGCGCGTAGGCTTCGCCTGTGCAATTTATTTGAACCCAACATATTAATGGGGGTGATGAGACCAAAAATAGTTTCTAACAATCTGGCTCTATTAGGCAATTCGTCGAAAAAATGCTCTCATTATGCATTTATTGGTGAGAGAACAAATTTAAAAAGTGCCTCAAAATCAATCTTTGAGTTTAAATGGAAGGGAGTCTCAACGAATCTATATCAGAAACTGAGCAATAGCCCCAGCAAAAAGCGGCACAGCTAAGCCTAAGCCCCAGCGAATCATGGCAAAGCGCCAGCCCATAAAAGGTAACTCAAAGGTAATCGTCAATAAAGCTTGTGTGGCCCAACTAGTAGTAATTGCAACAACAGGTCCCATGCCAGCGCCGGCTTGATAGAGCACAGCAATAAAGGGGAAAACCACATACGGACCACCCGGCAGCAACATACCAATGACTTCAGCCAACACCAGTCCAAGCCAGCCTGAAGAGGGACCAATCCATGTTTTTACTAATTCTGTGGGAGAAAGCACATTAACATAACCAACAATTATAAAGGCCACAACCAAAAGCACCGTATTGCGTTTTGATGTTTCCCAGGCTAACTTTGCACTTTGTTGCAAGGTGTCACCGCCGCGACGCCAAGCAACTATGAATAAGATGGCGGCAATCATCCACATAGTTACTGTCGCCACGGTCATTGCACATTCTCCCGGATTTGTTCAATCATTTTTCCGAAGATCAATTCGGCCAAAAATCCTAGCAGTGGGGGAACCACCAAGGTAATCCAATAACGCGTAAAGGTGATCTGCGGGCCCAGTAAAGCTATTTCTAAGGGAATACGCGATATTGACCAAAGGTTTTTTGCCGATATAAACGCCACTAAAACCCCTAAGCCAGCACCTGTTTTGAGCAATGCCGCTGCAATGGGATAATAAACGTACGGCCCACCTGGTATCAACGCACCAGCTAAACAAGCCAGCAATAAACCTCGCCATCCTGATCGTGAGCCCAGCCAATAATTAACAGTCTGCTCCTTAACAAGCGCTTGGATCAAACCAGCTGTAAGAAAAGCCGCGACCAGCAAGGGCAATGTGGTCCATAAAATGTTTAATCCAGTACCAAAGCCATCGAACACCAACAACACACCTTGCTGCTGATAGGCAGTAATCGCCAGTGCTAGCGCCACAAACCCTAATAATAGAGGGATGGCATTGCGTTGAAGAAAAGCCTTCATTAATTAGCCTTTAGGGCGTGCGATATTCAAAACGCCAGTCCGATTCGTTAATGCTCATCAGCGATGATGTGCCTAAAATTTGGAACCACGTTGTGCCTGGTTTTAGCGGAAAGCGACTGCCATCGGGATAGGTGAGATAGATTAGGTCTTCTGCGGCTGGGCGCGCCCAGCTTACAGCATAGGCTTGCCCATCTCGAAAAAGATAACCTGAACCGTAGCCTAGCAAATTGATCTCTAACATTTCTGGCGTTCGAGAAAAATAGCTGTGCGCTGCTAAAATGACTACAATATTGTCAGCGGCAATGACTTGGTCAGTCAGCTGATCGGTCAGCAGCTCAAAGGCTTCATCTTGCCCACCGTTGAGATCAATTACAGTATCTTGATAACGAAGATAACGTCCACTGGCAGGGTGATATTCCCATTTATTGTAATGGCTCTGACTGTATCGCAGCGTGATACTATGCCCTAAAACACTATTTCCCGGTGGTGTGATATTAAAAGCCAGTCCTTCTAGAAATTGGCGTGCATTGGCAATGCCTTTGTCGCTAAAATATTGGCTCAACGCGGCCGTATCAGTCATCAAATAATTCCAACCGTTGGGGTCGGTACGACAAGTAGGATTTTGCACTGTTGGCGGACAAGGATAATCGCTTACTGAATACATACGGTTCCAAAAATCACTATTGGATAATCGCCAGCGGACACGGTAATCAGCACTGCCGTAGGCAAAAACCGCTTTGTACATACGAATAATATGCTCATCGGCAAAACGTGCCGAGCGGATTGGACCGGCAAATTCGGCATCTTGCCCGTAGAAAATGGCGTTAAAACGCGTTCGTCCGGCCTCTTGGTAGTATTCAAAAACATGGTCAGCCATCGATAAACCCCATTGGGGACGTACACTACGAGGTCCGTTGGAGATTTTCACAGCAACTGGCCGGCGCTCTAATAGAGCTGGATTTGCTACAGGTAATCCTGTCAAAGGGTTGATATTAGGTGGAAAGCCCAGAGGACCATAACCGCCATCAGGATAATTATCTAAGGGGCTTGGCGTAGGAGTGATAGTTGGCTGCGCTGTCGGTGTTGCCGACGGAACTTCGGTGGGTACTTCGGTAGGGAATTCGGTGGGTGGTTTAGTGGAGAGATCAACTATGACCGTGGCGGTAATCTGAACAATCTCGTCAGGGTCAACATTTTGAATATTGGCACAAGCTGTCAACAATAGCATCAATAAAAATATCAATTTTCTCATACTCTTACTCCGTGGTATTGATCTCAATTTTGTGCAGGTTCCGCTTCATACGAATCATCTTCGGGACGGCGAAATTCAACAAACCAGTCATCATCATTCTGCGTTATTTCGGATGACGTGTTGACAATTTCAAAGAATGTAGTGCCCGGCTTAAGAGGGAAAGCTGTGCCCGCAATCGTCTGTATCGAAATTGGTTTGTCTTTAGCAGAGCGGTACCATCGAACTTCATAGGCCATACCGTCACGAAATACATAAGCATCACCGCTACCCGAAAGATCTATATCAAATATTTCAGTCTCATCTGATTTGTAATAGAAAGTATGCGGAGCCAGTAAAAGGACCACATTATCGGCAGCAATTGGCAGGTCGTTGACGCGGTCGATTAACTGCATGTAGGTTTCCCTTTCGTAAGAATTACCTTGGAAACGCAAATAACGCCCTGAAAGAGGATCATAATCCCAACGGTTATAACTTTGGAAAGAGTAATACGTAAAGATGCGCGCGGCTTCCACTCTGCTGCGTATGCCCAAGGAATAGAAATAATTGCTCTCTAAATTGATGCGAGAATTATCAATGCCGCGTTCAGTAATCAATTGTGACATCGCATAGGTATTACCAAAAAGATTGTTGTAACCGGGGATATTCTTATCACGGCAAAGATAAGGCTTACATTCCGTTGCTTCAACGATGAAGTAATTGTTATCCAAGTGTTCTTCTAAATATCCTAAAACGTCTAGTTTTTCGACATCTTCGTTTGCGTGAGCACCATTAAAGATAAAAACGGATTGATACATTTGCACAATCTCGGCATCAAAGATACGCGCTGAGCGCACAGGTCCCACTTTGTAAGTATCGTTGCCATAGAAAATCCCAATCCAGCGAGAAAGTCCACTCTCTAGGTAATACTCATAGATATGGTCGGCTAGCGAGGCACCGGTCGGTGGTAAAGCCGTTAGCGGAAAAAGGGCAATCTTAACTGCCAGCGGACGCCTCTCTAACAGTGCCGGATTCGACACAATCAAACCTGTCAGCGGATTAACATAGGAGGGGATATTATTTGGTCCAACACGTACTATTGGTGGCGGCGATATCGTGGGAGTAAAGCTTGGTCGCGGGGTGCGCGTTGGCAAAGGTGTTGGGGAAAGCGTTGGCGTCGGCGTCTGGGATGGCTGCGTTGTGGATGTGGGGGGTACTTGCGAAGCAATCTTCAATAAAGTGGGTGTAAGCGATGCAATTGCGGGTTTAGGCAGTTTATAGATTTGCAATATTTCTATACCAGCACAAGCTGATAATAAGGTGGCCAGGAATAATAACAACAGAATTCGTTTTATCAACATAATATTTTGTTCACTACACAAATCAAGATACGATTGATTCGGCAATGATCGGCATGTGATTCTGCGATTAATTCACAAGTAATCGCACCTTAACGACCCTGAAGAAAGGGGCTACATCCAAAAAAGGAGCTCGATGATTCCGTGGTATCAGGCTTAGGTGGGGGCATTAATTTAAATCAATGGGTTATCATACCGCACATGCCAGGCCTTGCCAATATAGCGGTATAATTCAGAAATCATGGCGTTTTCAAAGCTAATGCAATCCAGCTTGGGACAACACATCCCATGGAAAAAGATCAGTTCCTGGTTGCAGGCAGCATGTTAATCGGTTGGCTGCTTCAAACGCCAGCAGGGTTATTAGGTAAATCTGATGCTGTAGGCTACGCGGTTTGTCACCGGATAGATCTGCGTTCATTCCATTTTGGCGAACGACAACTTCCTTTGTGCGCGCGCTGCACTGGACAATACCTCGGCGCAATTATTGGGTTAGTTTTTTTAACAAGCCTAGGAAAACGACGTGTAGGACGTCCATCCTGGAAAGTGATCATAATCTTCGCCACACTCGCGATCTTCTATGGCATCGATGGACTTAATTCCTATCTGCATTTGTTACCCGACATGTCTAGATTCTACCTTTACGAGCCCAATAACATCTTGCGCCTGCTAGCTGGCACTGGGCTGGGTTTGGGCATCAGCGTACTATTGCTGCCGGCATTCCATCAGACTGTGTGGACAAAGGTCAATCTGCGCCCCTCCATAGATGGATTCCGACCATTAGCAGGATTGTTAGCCATAGGGCTTATTACTGATTTCTTGGTGATGACCGAAAATCCCAACGTGCTCTATCCCTTGGCTTTGATCAGTGCTGCCGGTGTGTTGATATTACTTTCTATGGTTTACACCATGGTCTGGATCATGTTTGTTCGAAAAGAAAATCAATTCACAAATATTAGCCAATTGTGGCCCTTCATCAGTGCAGGATTTGCCACTGCGCTGTTACAAATTGCATCTTTGGACTATCTCCGGTACTTATTCACCGGGACGTGGGATGGCTTTTACTTTGGATAAGTAGGAAGAGCAGACCATGGATATATTTACCGCTTTTGGCCTATCGGCCAGCGCCGGGCTTAATGCTTATATTCCGCTCCTTGTTGTAGCCTTTTTAGCCCGCTTTACTGATTTGATCAACCTTAGCTCACCCTGGGATTCCCTGACTAGTTGGTGGGTGATTGGTCTTTTAATTTTTTTATCTGCCATAGAGTTTTTGGCCGATAAACTCCCTGTCATCAATCATATCAATGACATCATCCAAAGTTTCGTGCGCCCTGCTGCCGGGGCAATCGTCTTCGCGGCCAGCACGAATTCCGTAGAGGTCACTCCTATCTTGATGATGGCCACGGGTCTGTTCGTTGCAGGTAGTGTACATATGATGAAATCTGTAGCTGTTCGACCCACGATAACAGCCACCACAGCAGGTACAGGCAATGTTCCGGTCAGTATCCTGGAAGATGTCGTGGCAACACTGTTCTCCATTTTGGCAATCATTATCCCAGTCATCATAGCCGCGCTAATCATCCTAATAACTGCAACCATCCTATGGTGGCTTTGGCACAAAAAACAGCGCAAATACTTGGTACAATAAGGTCATACTTAAGAAGTAGCTATAGCATTTATTTATTTCGGTTTATGAAGGAGAGCCATTATGGTTGAAGAATATAGCCCCGTCTATGAAGCACCTGAAGAAAAAAACAGCAAACCAACTCTGGATAATTCTCGGTATTTTTTTGATCATACTTTGCTGCCTGTGTCTCGCTGTAGTTGGCGCGGCATGGTGGTTATGGGATAACGGCGATTCGCTGCTGGGTTGCTCCCTACAAACTTTCAATAATTTCGCCTAATATTTCAAAAAGAGAGCATTGGATATTCCATCGCTCTCTTTTTCTTTAAAAATAAACTGCAATGTTTTCAACGCATTACAAGCATTTTCTCGAATTTCTGTGGGTAATGTTAAGGCATTGAATTCTCCCTCATCCAACACAAGCTGACGTCCATCAGGAAAAACCAACAAATCTAAAGCCAAATCTTGATAAACAACTATTTCCGCATCGATTTGAGCCGGCGTGGAAATATTGCAGTACCAACCCTTGAGGTGATTATCCTTACGGTCGTGAATTTCAAAAATATTGTACCAACAATCAGTATAATACCATTCAATAAAACGATCCCCCCTACATAGATTCAGGCCATAAAAATGCGAATCATCCTTATCAAAGAAAGCTTTTAAAACCAAGAAATGCTCGGTTCGTTTTAACAACTCACCTCGATATCGCCAAACCTCTTCGCCTTGGATATTTTGTTTGATTACTATAATTGATGACATAGTGGGTAATATTTGAATCTGCTGCCGCTTTGCGACGATTCAGCAATATTTTTGATTCTGATTTTCCCAAAATCTAATGGACCTAATTAGATAATTATTAGGAATCCGTTTCATTATTGCAATCCATTTCAAGGAAAACTAATATCGGGGAAATTATATTTCTTGACAGACTGATTTACCACCTTTCTAAATACAGCAGTCTATTTTAAACTTTTCGGTCTATTTCTTGCAATGGTAAGGAAAAGAATTCTCAACCGGGGCGAGCCCCACGTTGCTAGCATCAAAGTAAGATTCTGAATTAGAGGTGCAGCAGGTGGCTGATCGGACTGGACGCGGAAAATCTCTGGGTATCGGCAACCAGAATGTAGACATCTATATTGCTCGTTGCATGGTGGATGTTTTCATCCAATAGATTGTACCCCCCGCACGTTGGGGTGGCAAATTTATCCACGATGATTCACGCTGACATCAAGAGCATTTTCAACCTGAAATATAATAATTGCGATGACCTCAACACAACTGCGAACAATAAATTGGAGAAACTAAAAATGATTGATGAAATGATCGTATCTGGTGAAATTATATCTGATGAAATTGTCAGGCGCATCTTAAAAAAGGCAATCAATGAAGGTAATATTAATGTCAATTTGAACATCGAGTATCATTTGTCGAATATCGAATCGCTTGAAAAGATCCCAGAAATGCCTGGTAAAGTTACTCCCGGTCTAATCGATCCAAGACAAAAGGTAATCGTCTATGCAAAAGCAAAACCCACCAAAATTCATGTAATCCTATGGGAAGTTGCCGGCTGGAACAAGGTACCCATCATAGATGGTGGCCCCTTCCCAATTTTAGAATACCCCGTAAATATGGCTGACAGATTATTTGTTCCTGACGGGTCCAAGGTTCTCATTCGTGGAAAGGCTCAAAGCATTGATGGTGGCGGCATTGCATTCGAGGTGTTGGGATTTGGATCTACTGCCGAAATTGCCCTTGAAGAGCTTGATGGCAGTAATCTTTACATCAAAAAGATTGAGCTTGTGACATGATTACTTTTATGTAAAAATCGATCATAAGCCCAGACTAACCAATTGCTGTGGTCAGCTAATTTGGATATGATTGCATATCTTCGCTATCACATTCCTTCTTTAATCTCGCGAAAACACCTGAATAGCTTCTTCTGGATAATAGCTGAGAGTGATTGTTTCTCCAACAGCAGGAATTTTAACTTGCGATGCAAAATCAAAGGACAACTTGAGGTCTTGAATCATGATCACCGATTGCAAGATTGCTCCCCGAAAGGTGTGATCGACTACTTGGCCCACAAGGGTTGCTGACCCTTCGGCATCTGTACGCATCGTATCTGGGCGCAGCAAAACAGTTACGGAACCTCGTTTCTTACCTCCATAAGGCAATTGCCCTAATGCTGTGTTGAGCACCCAACCATTTTGGTCTTTTTGAACTATCCCCGGAAATAAATTGGTCATTCCCAAAAAACGTGCAATTTGCGGCGATGCCGGTTGACGGAATAATTTTTGCGGCTCGCCAATTTGCACCGCTCGGCCAGCATCCATTACAACCACACGATCAGCCAGGGCAAAAGCTTCTTCTTGGTCATGGGTAACATATAGCGCGGTCTGGTTCATCTTGCGCAGCATTGTACGCAGTTCAGTCAATAACCGCCCGCGCAATACGCGATCCAAAGATCCTAGTGGTTCATCAAGCATCAGCAATTTAGGATGTGGGGCCAGAGATCGCGCAAATGCTACACGCTGCTGCTCACCGCCGGAAAGAGTGGTCACATCTCGAAGCCCATAATCGTGTAATCCAACTAAATCCAGAATATCACTAACCCGTTGTTGAATATCACCACGCGTCCATTTTGCCATTTTCAAACCAAACCCAATATTCTCAGCAACATTTTTATGCGGGAAAAGAGCATAATCTTGAAACATTAAGCCAAATCCACGATGATGAGCAGGTACATCTTGAATTGATTTGCCTTCCCAGGTAAGTTCTCCGGCATCGGCATCTTCAATGCCAGCAATGATAGATAGCAAGGTCGATTTTCCGCATCCGCTCGGTCCTAGCAAAGCGACAACTTCACCCTCGGCTAAATCAAAAGTAATTCCCTGCAGGGCTTGTGTTGCTCCAAAGGATTTGTAGAGGTTCGCTATTGCCAGTATCTGCATAATTTTTTCATCGGATTCACTAAAATTCACCGACATCACCAACACGGAAGCGTTCAATGGCCAACATTCCGCTCACAGCAACGATCATCAAGATGGTGCTTAATGCTAAGGCTTGACCGTAATTTAACGCACCGGGCCGGGAGAGAAAACGATAAATCATAACTGGTACCGTAGGATATTCTGGGCGAGATATCAACGAGGAAGCACCAAATTCACCAATAGAAATGGTAAATGCAAATGTGGCAGCAACCAGCATAGCGCGCGCCACAATTGGCAAGTCTATGTGGCGTATCACTTGGTGCGGCGAGGCTCCTAAAACCGCCGCTGCCTGCCGCAATCGCGGCTGAATACTTTGCAGGGCCGGTATCAGGCTGCGCACAACAAAAGGAAAAGCTAGCAAAGTGTGCGCAATAGGGATCAGCATAGGTGAAGCACGTAAAGCGAGGGGGGGGCGGTTCAAAGCAACTAGGAATCCTAAACCCAATGTGACCGCTGATGTACCCAGAGGCAGCATCAAGATCGGGTCAAGGAATTTATTCAAGCGAGAATGTCGGTCACTGGTCAACGCCCATGCTGCTGGCAAACCCATGAATAAAGCCAAGAGAACTGTTGTTGCTGCGTATCCAAGCGAGATACCGATAGCAGCTATAGGTGAAGCATAAAATAGCGATTCACGCCGGTTAAGACTCAATTCGCGATAAAATGTCAGTGTAAGTCCAGAGGCTAGCCCCTCGTCCCGTATTTGATCTGGTTCCAATACTATTACCGATCGCGCTGCTAAAGCCAGCAATGGCGTCGTCAATAAAATTAGCAAATACCCGATAATAATTCCAGCAATCACACGACTACGCAATGATGTTAACTTTTTTTGAGTTTTCTTACGTGAGCGAATGGTTAATGGGCGAGCAAGGTTTTTTGCCAGGCGTGTGTAAATCATCGTTAAAGCTAACGTGCAAGCTAATTGTACAATCGAGAGCACAGCGGCCAAGGGTAAATTAAAAAGACTGATGGTCTGATAATATATTTCAACCTCGAGGGTGGCAAAACGAGGTCCGCCCAATACAAGCACCACACCAAAAGATGTGAAATTAAAAATAAAAATCAATAAAGTGGCAGCAATGATTGCTGGTGAGAGCAGCGGTAAGGTAACATGGCGCAGTCTATCCCATGCGTTAGCCCCTAATCCTTGCGCAGCCTGTCCCAAACGAGGATCAATGTGCGCCCAAAAATCTCCAACCATGCGCAACACGATGGTTGTGTTATAGAAAACATGAGCCACCAATATCGCAGTCAAGGTATTGATAAATGTAATGGGCGGCGACGGCAGCTCTAACAGTGACATTAGCGCAATATTGACCCAGCCGCGTGGTCCGAGAAGGGCATTAAAACCTGCCGCAACAACCAAGGTAGGCATAACAAAAGGGACACCGGTTAGCGCCCGCAAAATTGCCTTACTCCGAAAATCGAAACGAGCAAAGATGTAAGCACCTGGCAAACCAATCACCAAGGTCAAAACCGTCGAAAGGCTGGCCTGCCAAAAAGTGAACCACAGCACACGTTGCACCGTAGATGAAGTGAAAGCTTTAAGAAAAGGCGCGATCAAGCCTATTTCGCTGCGCTCAAAGCTCAAATGTAAAATTCTTCCCAGCGGATAAAAATAAAATACTGCCAGGAAAGTGAGTGGCAAAAGCCAAAGTAAAAATGTTTTTCGTATTTTAAACATGGTGCTGGACAATTAATATTCTTGGTCAGTTGAATATGCTAGCGTAAGCAGTGAATAATCTATCGTTTACTAGATTATTCACTGCAAGAGATATTAATAATCGCGTACTTTTTCAATAGTGGTTTGTCTCGTATGAATTAATAATATTCTGGATGCAACCAAGGTTAAATAAAGGACATCCGCTTAACAGATCTAGCGCAAAACTATCTCTGTCCAAGCGTTGATCCATGACTCGCGCTGAGCGGCGATATCCGCAGGATCAACGCTGGCAAGGTTTTTCGGAACAGCAAGATACTTGGAAAAAGTATCATCAAGTTGGGCATTGCGATTAACTGGAAACACATACATTTGAAGGGGAATGTCTTCCTGAAAAGTTGGTGAAAGCATAAAATCGATAAATATTTCAGCTAAGTCGCGGTTTTTTGTACCGGCCAGGATACCTACAAATTCAATTTGACGGAAACATGCGCCATTGCCAATCACTGCCGCTGTGAGTGGCTCTTCCGTAACTTCTTCAGCAAATATCACCTCAAAAGCTGGGCTGGAACCATAGGAAACCACAATGGGACGTGTACCTCCCCAGCGGGTAAATTCGGCATAATAGGCTGATTCCCAATCATTAACCACCAGAAGGCCATTCTCAACCAAGCCTTGCCAATATTCGAGGTAGTTGCTCTCGCCAAAGTGCCCGATGGTGGCAAATAGAAACGCCAAACCCGGCGATGATGTAGCCGGATTTTCAACAACCAATAGACCTTGATATTCGGGCATCAGCAAATCTTCCAAAGTTTGTGGCGGAGCAAGATCGTGCTCGGAAAAATAAGCCACATCGTAGTTCAGGCAAACATCACCATAATCTACAGGTAAAGCATAATAGTTGGGGTCTAGTTGAAAAATCACCGGGATATCTGCCAGCAGTGGAGATTGATAAGGCTCGAATATTCCCTCATCCAAAGCGCGACTAAGGAAAGTGTTATCCACACCGTAAAAAACATCGGCCAATGGCACATCCTTTGCCAGTGCAGCTTTATTGACCGCTGTACCAGTATCGCCTGATTCGAGAAAAGTTATTAGCACGTTATGCTCTTCTTGAAATGCGAGCATAATATCTTCTGAGACAGCAAATGAGTCATGCGTCATGATGGTCAATATGCGGGGTTCAATGGTAACAATTTCGGATGTTATTGAAGATTCTTCTAGGAGCTCTGATGTTGGTTCTCCAGCACAGGCGTACAGTGATAGACAAATAATACTGATCCAAATAATTTTAATTTTCATACAATCCATCCATTTATCATTTGTCACAATAGATTATGGGGCTGTTTTATCAGCACGCACAGCAGACAGCCCTCTTCAAGGATTACACTTCCGTGCACATCAATTAGCAAGTTGCTAACGCCTTTCGTTGCCCCAAAGTGCAACGTCCCACGGTCAAGGGGGTATTCTAGCCCGGTTGTTGTGATACCATGCGCATCTCCTTGCAGAGGTATTAGCGAAACGGTATCTCCCGGCTGGCCATTTAATGATATTTTTTCCCCAGACCGTATTATGCGAATCTCTTGGGAACCATCCATAAAACGAATATCTACACCCAGGAATTTTGGGTGCATTAATAAGAGCAAATTGGCAATCGTCATATCCCAGCGTGCGCCCAAAGCCGCGTAAACAAGTACTTCGGTAGCACCGCGTTCAATGGCTAACGTCAGCCCAAGTTCCAGGTCGATTTTATCCTTGCGTATGGGGTATCGTATTAATTCACTGCCTGCGACAGCCAAACGTACTTGCTCTTGTTCAGGCAACGAATCGAAATCTCCAAGCACAATGTCTGGCTTCAAGTCCAGATTAAGACAATGCCAAGCACCTCCATCAACAGCGATCAAAGTATCATCGTGGCGAATTTCATTAGGCGGGTGATTAAGGTCACCGTTGGCAAATATTATTATGCGCAAAAAAAATCCTCCTCCGACGGCGGAAGAGGGTTTTGAATAGGCTATTATGCATTTCCTCCGCCGGCATTATCCGGATCAGGTTCTTGGGTCGAAGGTAAACCTTCCTCTCAGCCGGCAATACCGGCTCCCCGTGCAATCTTCATTTACAGCACGAGTATAACGATGTTCAATTGTGCTGTCAAGCCGCTAGGGTAATACGCGCCGTTTTAATATCTTTGTGAATTTGATTGACAAGTTCATCCACATTCTCAAATCGGCGTTCTCCTCGGATACGGGATAAAAATTCCACACGCAATTTTTCTCCATAGATATCGTCATCAAAACCTAGAATATGGGACTCAATGCGAGGAGGAACGGGTTGTGGTTCAAATGTGGGACGCACACCGACATTGGTTACTGCTCCCCAAGTTTCACCTCGCACCTCGACCCGGCAAACATAAACTCCCGCGGCGGGAATTGCCCGCTCAGGCCATACTGATAAATTTGCCGTAGGAAATCCAATTGTTCGTCCGCGCTGCTCGCCTAAAACAACTTTGCCTTCTACGGCATAATTTCTTGCCAGCAACTCAGCGACCTTATCAACTTGTCCTGCGCCTAATAAAAATCGGATGCGGCTTGATGAAACTATATGACCCTCGAACTCAAGGGCTTTTACTTGATCAACCGTGTAACCCCAATGCTCTCCCATTTGGCGCAGCATGCGAACATCTCCATCTCGATCTTTTCCTAATGCAAAATCATATCCGACTTTTAGGTGCTTCATATGCAAGTGCTGGTGCAGATTGGCAATAAAATCACGTGCCGGGGTCGCCACAACATTTTTATTAAAGGGATATGTAATAACTATATCTGCACCCACATCGGCAAGCAATTTGGCGCGCTCTTCAATTTCTGTAAGGTAAAAAGGGTAATTATAGTTACGCAGTACTGCAGAGGGATGAGGGAAAAATGTTAATACCACTGCTAGAGAGCTTTCGTAATGGGCTTCAGCAGCTAATTCACGCACAATTTTTTGATGTCCGCGATGCACACCATCAAAAGAGCCAATCGTCAGCCATGTGTCCTGCAATTGGATATCATCGAGAGACCAGAAATGCTTCATAAGATGAAAATATCGATGGGTTTTTGGCTATGTTTGGAAGAAAACTTTTTTGGGCTGCCACTCTTGCTTGGTCTCATCGAATAACAGTAAAGCGACCAAATCACCTTGCTCACTAATACCTCGCGCCATGCCATCCATTGTCATTTCAGGATTTTCCTCGGAAGGAATACGGTGACCATTAGTAATTTTTTCAACCTGCTCATTATCCAACTCAACCATAGGCCAGTCTTGCAAAAGTTCAGATGCGGGCAATAGATAACGATACCACTCCCCTGAGAGAAAAGCATCTTGCAATTGACGCAAATGAACCGCATGACGAAGCGTGAAAAAGCCGCTCTTGGTACGGCGTAAACCAATAAGATGAGCGCCTGTTCCCAGATCTTCCCCGATATCGTGCGCTAATGAGCGCACATAGGTACCCGAAGAACAATATACATCAAGTACAACTTCCGGTAGGGACCACTCTAATAGATCTAGATTATATACATTAATTTCACGCGGCTCTAATTCAACTTGCTCACCATCGCGAGTCCGTCGATAGGCTGGACGGCCTTGAACTTTAACTGCTGAATAGACAGGCGGTATCTGCTGAGTTGTGCCTTCATATCCCTTGATCAGCGCAATAAATTGTTCCTCGGTAACGTGATTGTACGGAGCAGTTTGCAAAATGCGACCTTCGGAATCATAAGTATCGGTAGACGTACCCAATTTTAACGTAGCCTGGTAGCGTTTATCATCTGCAGAAATAAACTGACTCAACCGCACCGCAGGGCCAAGTAAAACCACCAACACGCCCGAAGCGCGTGGATCAAGTGTGCCTGTGTGACCTACGCGTCGGAGGCCTGTTCCACGACGTACAGCTTGAACCACGTCATGAGAAGTCATGCCAACCGGTTTATCAATGATTAATGCTCCTGATACAATATTTTTGAATTCCATTTTCAGTCCTCAATTCCCCAAACATAGTGTTTATGATAGTTAAATTGTACCTTATAAATATTGTTCGTTTTCATAATAACTCTCTAAAATTCTATCAAGAAAAATAATGTGTTCGAAAGATCGGTACGCTAGCAGACCAAACGAATTAGTTTTGATCGTATGAACATCACTAGTTTTGCCCAAAATAATCATCAAGAAAGGGAACTAATGAGACAGGATAACTCGTGTAGCGTCGAGCACCTTTTGCTGCACCTCTTCAAGATCGCCTTCAATTTCTGCACCGGCGGCTGGTTTATGGCCACCCCCGCCAAATTGCAAGGCTACTTTGGAAACATCAAACCCTGGGCGAGCACGCCAACTTATTTTTACCGTACCTTTTGTTTGTTCAACAAAAATCAAAGCAATATCTGCTTCATCAATCGTTGAAAGCATATTAATTAAATCGGCATCATCACGACCAGGATAGTTTACCGCATATCGATTATTTAAAGTAAGAGAGGTCCAAACGAGGCGGTTTTCAAGTTGCAGGTTACTTAATCCAGTTCCCCAATAGCGGGCTGCAAGATATGAGCGGTTTAACAATGCTTTATGATATAAAGTTGGCAGGTCGACTCCCATGTCCATTAGATCTGCCGCGACTCGCAACGCTTGGGGTCGCATATTAGTAGTGCGAAATCCTAAAGTATCGGTAACAAGACCAGTAAGCAACGCTTCAGCTGCCAATGTTGATATTGACAAACTTAAGGCAGGTAGCAGTGATGCCAACATTTCTGTAGTTGAGGTAGCTTCAATATTGACAAGGTTAATACGACCAAAGTTAAGATTGGTAATATGGTGATCAATGTTCAAATCTGGTCCGGGCAAATAGTCAAGTACAGGACCTACACGACCTAAATCGGAACAATCGACAACAACAACAGCATCAAAAGTGCCTTGTGGTTTTCTGTGTACCTGCTCACTACCACTTAGATGCCGAAAGGTTTTTGGCACGCCATCCGCCAAAATCATCTGAACCTCTTTACCAGCGTCTTGAAGCGCCAACCCCAGTCCCAACAAAGACCCAACAGCATCACCATCTGGACGGAGATGCGATGTAACCAAAATGCGCTGTGCCTGATGCAAAAGTTCATGCGCATCTGCAATGGAAACTTTATTCATTTACCTCAAAACCATCATCTTTCTCGGAAAGCGAACTTTCAGAATTTGTTGTACCGTCATCTAAGGATGCTAATAATTGATCAATGCGATCTGCTTGCTCCATACTTTGATCCCAAACAAAACGTAATCTTGGAAAAGAACGCAACGGGATGCGCTGCGTCAGTTTTGTACGTAGATATCCTCGCGCGTGATTTAAGCCTTCTAGAATTTCATCAGCACGCTGACTGCCTTCTAAAGCTGAGATATATATCGTCGCGTAAGCCAATTCTCTATCAACGCGTACTTGGGTGATATAGGCTGGCTCAACGCGAGGATCAGAAACATCCATCAACAAAATGCTGGATAACTCATCATGAATGCGTTCCGAAATGCGCTCAGAGCGAAGCTTTGATACCATATAAACTCCGAATTAAATAACTTTTACCATTTCGATGATGTAACATTCAAGTACATCACCTTCTTTGAAGCCATTGAAGTTTTTCAAACCAACACCGCACTCAAATCCTTCACGAACATCGCGAACATCTTCTTGGTGCCGCTTCAATGAAGCCACATCGCCCTCGAAAATTATTTCCTTATTGCGAAGAACACGCATTTGTGCGTTACGGCGTAGTTCACCATCAGCCACTTTGCAACCAGCAACTTGCCCCAGTTTCGAGGCTCGGAAAACAGCTAAGACTTTGGCTCGGCCGATAATAGTTTCTTTGGCCTCAGGTTCCAGTAAACCCTTGAGCGCCATTTCAATATCTTCGGTTAGTCGGTAGATAATATCATAGGAGCGGATCGACACATTACGGACTTCAGCCATGCGCTTCGCCGCATTATCCGGTAGGGTATTAAAACCAATAATAATGGCATCAGAAGCTGAGGCTAGCATAACATCGCTTTCACTAATCGCACCTGCATCGGCATGTAATACATTGACACCAATATTACCTACACTAAGTTCGGATAAAGCCAAATTAATGGGCTCCAATGATCCTTGTACATCAGTTTTGATGATGAGACGCAACTCTTTGACCTCACCAGCTTCTACTTTGGCGAATAATTGCTCCAAGGTCATACCTTCTCGCTTTTGATAAGTTATTAAGTTCTCATCAGCGATTTTTTGCTTCGCCACTGCACTACGGGCATTTTTCACGGAAGAAGCGACTTTAAACAAGTCGCCTGCGGTGGGTACTTGATCCAAACCCATAACTGAAACTGGCACCGATGGTCCGGCTTCTTTGATCGGCGAACCTGAATGGTCAAACATAGCACGCAAACGCCCATAAGATTGCCCAACAACAACAATGGATCCTATTTTTAGCGTTCCGTTCTGCACCAATATTGTAGCCATAACTCCGCGACCATGCTCTTGACGAGCTTCGATAACCGTGCCAAACACTTTTCCTTCAGGGTTAGCTAATATTTCTGTGTTGTCTGCGACCAATAAGATAGCTTCTAATAGGTCATCCAGCCCTTGTTTTTCTTTCGCAGAAATAGGGACTACAATAGTATCGCCATCCCAATCATCGGGAACAAGATCAACTTCGGCCAATTGCTGCTTGACATTATCAGGCACCGCATTGGGGCGATCCATTTTGTTGAGCGCGACAATGATCGGCACTTGTGCTGCCTTAGCATGAGCGATCGCTTCACGAGTTTGGGGCATAACGCCATCATCTGCGGCAACAACAAGCACAACAATATCCGCGCCTTGCGCGCCACGAGCTCGCATGGCCGTAAAAGCCGCGTGCCCTGGTGTATCGATAAAGCTAATGGAGCGATTAAGGGTTTCAACTTGGTAAGCACCAATATGCTGTGTAATACCGCCTACTTCACCACCAGCAACATCGGCATTTCGTATAGCATCCAATAGGGTGGTTTTTCCATGATCAACATGCCCTAATATAGCAACTACTGGTGGGCGGGTTCGTAGTTTATCAGGATCTTCTTGGGCAATAAGCTGGCGCCATAGTGAAAGTTCATCGCCATCTTCTTCTGTTTCAGCAATTAGGTTTTCTACTTGAGCATCAAAGCCCAATTCGGCGGCAACAATGGCAGCAGTATCAAAATCAATTTTCTGATTGATATTGGCCATCACGCCATTAGCCATCAAGGTCTTAATGACGTCAATGGGGCTAGCTTCTAAACGCTCAGAAAGATCGCGAACGGTAATGTTAATAGGGAGATCAATTATTTTTGTTTGGTCGGTATCACTCATTAAGGTTGCTCCTTTTTCAATCTACATGCACACCCAAATGAGCTAACGAGCTATGCCATGAGGTTTAAATTACCTCGGCAGGCAACAACACCTGGCTTATAGGGTATTTCGAAAAGCGTCCTGCACCTAGAGAATTACACTGTCGATTCATGATCTACAGGTAATGATTCAAGGTAAGCGGTTAAACGCTTGTAGTCATCAGAGGTTAATTCAGTTTTCAAGGCACGCGCTAGAGCACCTTTCAAACCTCGCTCCCAGCATGTACGTACTTCGTGTAAGTAGGCTCCGCGTCCGGCTAGTTTACCGGTGAAATCAATTTGGACGCCGTGAGCAGTGCGCACAACCCTAACCATTGTTCTTTTTGCATGCACTGTTCGACAGCCAATACAAGTCCGCTGGGGTATATGTTTTTTTTTACGTATTTTTGTCACTTTGTTAAAGTCACAAGAATTCTATCTCCATGAGAAACTTAAATCAGCGATAAAATTTGGTTCAACTATTTCCAGTCGCTACCTTTCCAATCACCGTCCCAATTTTCCCAATCTTCTCGTTCTTTCTTGCGTTTCTTACGATAAATAGTTACATCTTGATCCGGATCATATTCAACATCAACAAATTTCTTGCGTTTATCGGCTCCGTCTCGCTCATATTCACCAACCTCTTTTAAAATTTCAACATCCGGGTCAAAGACTTCGTCCTTGGAAGCTAAAACAGCCTCTTTATCTTCAAGTTCCAAGTCTCCTATCTGTTCAACTTCAGTTTTAGTTTTGGGATCAGGTTCAACAGCAGCATCTACGATTGTTTCAGGTGTCTCCTCATCTACCGTAATATCCGATACATCCTCTGGTTCAGCAAGTTTCGCCTCAGCCTCAATTTTTGCAGCTTTTTCTGCTGCTGCTTTTTCTGAATCGGCTTTAACCGCAGCAGCTTTGGCCGCAGCATCCAAAGCCTCCACCATTGCTTGGATTGAATTTTCAATTTCATTGATCGCTTTGGGACCAATACCATTAATAGAGCGTACAGCAGTAGCATCCCAATGCATCTTAAACATTAGGTCTCCAACCGTAGTCATGAAGTTTTCGCCAAGAAGAGTATTGGTCCGTGGGGAGAGACCTAGGGCTAATATGGGTAAATCGTAGGCGCCAGCAGGAACAGCTTCACGTGCGGCTTGTAATCGTTCTTCTTTTTCGAGTTTCATTTCCTTTCGATGTTGAATAACGCCCATTTCAACTCGGTCGATAAAATTGCTGATCTCCTTATATTCCTCAGGCGTAAGCGGGCGACCCTCAGATTTTTTCGTCATTGCCATCTCGATGATCGCTATATTTTCGCTTTCCTTTTCTGCAAATATTGCATAATCGGAGTTGTTTTGCAATTTAAAGAGCAACTCTGAGGTTGCTTCAATAAGGCTTTTAATATCTATTCGCCAACCCGTAAGCTTTGCGGTAAGGCGAGCATTCTGCCCCTCACGGCCAATGGCCAGACTAAGCTGATCTTCCAAAACAACCACAGTAGCTGTTTTCGGGACATCACCCGCATCTGAAAGATACACACCTACGATACGGGCTGGGCTAAGCGCTTTGGCAATATAAAGTTGCGGGTCGGAGTTCCACTCGATAACATCAATTTTTTCATCATTAAGTTCACGTACGATAGTTTGAATGCGCACGCCGCGAATACCCACGCAAGCACCCACCGGATCAACGCCAACTTGAAGTGCAGCCACAGCTACCTTGGAGCGCTGTCCAGGTTCGCGGGAAATAGAGCGAATTTCAACCATACCTTGGTAAATCTCGGGCACTTCATTTTCTAATAATCTACGCAGAAAATCGGGGTGCGATCGTGAAAGGATAATCTTAGGTCCTCGATTTGTACTTTGCACTTCAACCAACAGCGCACGCACGCGATCGTGTACACGGAAAAACTCGCGTGGGATTTGGTGCTTGCGCGGCATTATGCCCTCAGCTTTCAGATCCAAGCCGATGCTAATTTGCCTGGCATTGATAGCTTGAACAATACCGTTAACAATATCGCCGGCTTGTTTGCTGTAATAATCAGATTGAATATCACGTTCTGCCTCACGAATACGCTGTTGAATGACCTGACGAGCTGTTTGTGCAGCCACACGGCCAAAATCGTCGGGCGTGCTTTCAACAGTAACCATATCGCCAAGTTCGGATTCTGGTTCGAATTTTCGCGCTATCTCTTGCAGGACTTCTGTGCGATTATCTTGAACATCTTCAACCACTTCTTTCTCAGCAAAAATACGTACGTTTCCTGATTCGGGGTCGATCCTGGCTTCAACGTGTTGCGCTGTTGAAGCGTGAACAGCATGGCGATAAGCTGACGCCATAGCATCTTCAATGGCTGCAAGTACGACTTCTTGAGGCAAGCCGCGATCTTCAAGAATTTGTTTAAATGCTAGTGCAAAATCGTTATTCATACTTTTTCTCTCCATAAAACAGGTGGCAGGTCGGATGATCCCCAGACACAAAGAAAAGTGGGGGTAACCCACTTTCCACCGACAACAGCATTGCTACCACCCTCAGCGACAAGATTCTAGCATGGAACAAAAAAAGTTGCAAGACCGACTCTAGGGGTTTTTAAAATTATGCGCTTAAGTAGAGTACTTTTCCTGTATCAATTGCTCTAAGTATTGGTTCTCTTCTCCGCTTGTTGTAATATTACCATCAAGCCAGGCAACTCGCAGTGCTGTCAGGATTTGAGTATATTGTGGGCCTGGCGGCAAATCGCGAGCACGCAGATCGTGCCCTGTGGTTTCAGGTACAATACTCTTCCATTCACAAGTGTATTTTAATAATATTGCCCGAATATCTTCCTCATCCGTAGCCCGATAAAAAGCATATATCGCTAAACTGGGAATTCTATCCAGTTGGGCTGCAATGATGCTGGGTTTATGTTGGCACAATGTTCTCAAATTTGGCCATATTGAGCAAGCCGTCTGGATTGTTTCAGTCAGTGCACGCGGTAAGCGTAATCGCTTAAGTACACTGGCCGCGCATGGAATTGGCAGCGAGAGCATCCATAAGATGTAAGTAAGCTGTCTTTTCAGATTCGCACCCTTTAAGTCTGGGCTAAGCTGCCAATAATCTTCAGGGGTATGCGGGCGAAGACTGGTAACTTGCATATCGATCCAGTCATTCCACGCTAACTTTGCATGAATAGCTTGGAGCAGGTCTAACTCTTGTAAACGAGAAAAAATCTGCGCAACACAATGCTCATCAATAATATTATCCAGCTCGTGACGGATGCGATCACCAGAGACTCTATCGAATAGCGGGCGGGCTTCCATAAGCAACTCCAAGGTACGCTCGCTAATATGGAATTGGTAGCGCTGCTCATAGCGCACTGCGCGCAACATACGTGTAGGATCATCCACAAAAGAAAGTGAGTGCAGTACTCGAATAATGCCTTTTTTTAAATCGTTGTGACCACCCCAATAATCATGCTGCTGGCCATAATGACGACCATCGAGCCGCAGTGCTAACGTGTTGATCGTAAAATCACGGCGATGTAAATCAAGCTTGATACTGCCACGCTCCACGGTAGGTAGCGCGGTTGGATGTGAATAAAATTCCGTGCGAGCGGTAATAAAATCCAAATTGGTGAGAGGCAAATTTTCAGCCTTCTGTCCATCTTGTTGAAATAACCGCTCATCAATGTACCATTTTGCCGTACCGAAACGTTTGTGGGTTGTAACACGGCCACCGAACTTATGTTGAGCAGCATGGGCTAATTTGATCGCGTCGCCTTCAACTACAAGATCAAAATCTAGGCTCGGGTGACCAATCAGCAGATCGCGCACAAAGCCGCCAACGATATACAATGCTTGATTTTGTTGATCGGCAATATCGGCTAATTTTTTGAGGATGGCTAGCTGCGCGGGGGGCAATGTTGATTCCAGTTGATCAGCAAGATTGCCTCGCCTTGGATCAGATGCTTGCGGAGCTAGCGTATTGATTAAATCCGTTCTGGTTACGATACCAACAATTTCTTGTGTTTCGCGCGCAACGACCGGGATTTGCCCCCAATCCATCTGTGTCATAATTTGTTGTAAGTAATCAATCGAGTGATCCGGATGAACATGGGTATTACCGGCTTTCATCAATTTTGAGGCTGTCAGGTTGAGTTTATGGGATAAAGCGCGATCAACAGCACGGCGCGTCAGCAAGCCCACAATTTTGCCGTTATCTATAACCGGATATCCTTCATATCCATAACGCTGCATGCGGCGGTAAGCATCTTTTACGGTTGTATCAGGTGACAATACTTGTGGAGCCTGCGACATGATCTCACCCACAGTGATGGATGGCTGCACATACTCAGGAAGTATTTCCATAAGCGCAGCATGCGCCGCGGATAAGTTCATATTTTTAATTAAGCTTGCGGCAGCGCGCGGATGCCCGCCACCACCAAAATGTGCAGCTATTTTAGCAACGTCAATAAGATTACTGGTTGAACGCGCTATAAGCTGTACTCCACCACGAATATCCAATAACAGGATTAATGCATCTGCATCTAAGAAATCGCGTAACTTGTGGGCAATTGTAGAAAGTTCTTCTTCTGTATCGTGGGCATCACCAACGGTAACCACAACACGCTGTCCATGAATGTCAAGATGATCAGCATCTGCGCGTAAATGATCATAAATCGCTTGCTGCGAAAGGGATAAGGGAAGGTTCAGAAAATCGCTCGCAATAGATAAATTGGCACCTTGCTCCAATAAATATGCCGCGGCGCGCAAATCGCGTGATATGGTGCGAGCATAAGTTAGCGAACCGGTATCCTCGTAAATGCCGAGTAACAATAGTGTTGCCTGAACAATATTGAGTGGTATGCCCCTTTCTTGAATAGCCTCTACAAATATCGTTGTATTCGCGCCGGTCATTTCAATCGTAACATCCCAATCTTCCGATAAATCCGGGCGTGGTGGATGGTGGTCAATAACACTCACACGTGTATTCGAGTTCATGCCTTTTATACTTACAAATGATTGTGTATCAACCAAACACACGGATTTAATAGTCGGCTTCCCTAAATCACGCGGATCTACAAATGGTAACACTGCACCATAAAGGGTTATAAACGCGCGCACATTACGGTTAATCCGTCTTGGTAAAACCGGTACCATGTGTTCATTGATCTGATAAGCCCCAAATAATGAGGCTAATCCGTCAAAATCAGTTTGCTCATGTGTAAGAATAATATTCATTTATTTGGATAGTTTCCCTTTCATGATTCCAATTGCTTGTTTTAATCATTGCGTCTACGGAACTCAAAGAGAAATTTTCCCGTCAGTTGTATTGTACAACATTTCCCCTCAGACCATTTGAAAATCTTACATGGTCCAAAGAATTGCCATTATGCCAATTTTTTTGATGAGGGGAGTTGAGCAGGTTTTGCATACCCAATCATTCTCACTTATCCCAAGTACAGTAAATATCAGCAAAGAACCGATTTCTACAAAATACGGAAATTTCACCATTTTAAAACTGATAGTATAATCAGTCCATTATTATTTTTATCTGTGGCACCAAAATAGAAGGACCTTCATATGCCTATACGCAACATCAGTCAACATCCTCCCACCCTCCGTATAACCGTTTTTGGTGGATCACAACCGCAGCCCGGGGAAATAGCCTATCAAGAAGCGTTTCGCTTGGGCCAAATCCTCGGAAAACAAGGATATACCGTCCTAACCGGGGGTTATATTGGAACTATGGAAGCTGTTTCACGAGGCGCTGCAGAAACAGGTGGACATGTTATTGGGATCACCTGCGATGAAATAGAAAGCTGGCGCCCGGTTAAACCCAACGCTTGGGTGCATGAAGAAATGCGTTATGCCACTCTTCGAGAACGACTTAACGCATTAATAGATCATTGTGATGCAGCGGTGGCACTGCCTGGAGGCATTGGAACTTTAGCAGAAATTGTGAGCATGTGGTCACTTTTGCAAATCAATGTTTCCACACCGCGCCCTTTAATTTTAATTGGTTCAGGTTGGGAATCAACCCTTCGAAGTTTTTATCAATCCTTAGGAACATATGTCGCCGAGAAAGATCGGCATTGGATTAATTTTGCATCCAATATTGATGCCTGCGGTGTAATGCTTCAAAAGATGTTATCTTAAGGTATCAGCATAGAATAAGAATGCAAATTTATCTTTGCGAAAACACGAAGCAAACAGAATTTATTTATAGCCGTACCAAAATACCATTTTCCTATTGTGTTTATAGCAATATCTTCTGGAATTTTTCGCAACTTCAGATAATTATTGCACCGTATCGGTAACCTGCAGGAAAACGATGTATTGTGAATTTGTTAATCATAATTCGAGATATACTTTTAACATAATACACCTATGCCCGCCATTCAGCCATCCATCTTAAAAACACAAACAAGCCAACTGCTTGATCATTTCAGCATCCCCACGGAATTTATTCACAGTTTTCACAATCTATTAGATTTTTACGCTGATCGTACTCGTCGGCAAAACACGATTTCAAATACTGTGCGTTTACAGCAAAATTTTAAAGTACCGAAGCCTGTATTACGCTCAGTAGAACAAGCATTATTACCACGAATCAATACATTTCCTGAAGAAGCCCTTAAATTGGCAGATGCTCTTTGGGAAGAAAATTGGGCTGACGCTCGTAAATTAGCAATATTCATTTTAGGGCAAACACCCCCCAGACCACCGAAAATAATTCTAGACCGTATCTCAGTATGGGGAGCAGCATGTATTGAAATGACGATCCTCCAAGCGCTCGCAACCCATGGGATGGAAAGCTTGCGCCATCAAGCAGAAACTGATTTTTTTCAATCATTGGAAATTTGGTTAACATTCAAAAAACACCCACTTCGAAAGGTTGGTTTGTATGCAATTCCTACACTGATTGCCAATGAAAACTTCGAGAATCTTCCCCTTCTCTTTCGCTGGGTAGCACCTCTTATCCGAGGTGCTGATATTGAAATCAAGGATCAACTCAGCGCAATCGTACGAGCGATGGCATTAAAATCTCCACAAGAAACAAATCATTTTTTACGTCAGATTGTAATTTCTGCACCGAATCCACACACTGCCGCAATTATTCGTCAATCGCTAGATGCCTTCCCACCAGACCAGCAATCAAGTTTACACCAGATCTTGCGCCAACATAAAAACAAAAAAGCACCATTAGGGAATTAGCAAATTCCATAAGATGCTATTTTGACAAGATCGGAATAATCGTGTTAGTGAGTACCGGTTCGACGGATAACCATGACAACTTTGCCTTTGATTTCGACTGTACTAGGATCATCAATGTAAATGGCATCCATGGTTGGGTTGGCTGGCTGCAAACGCACGCGCTTACCCTCCCGATAAAAATACTTAAGCGTAGTTTCGTTATTATCGTTGAGCCAAACGGCAACCATTTCACCATTTTTGACTTCTTGTACCGGCTTCATGATAACCATGTCGCCATCATTAACCATAGCGTCAATCATCGAGTCACCGCTAACTTCAAGCGCAAAGAGGCTGCCTTGTTTTTGATCTTGAGCCGGCAGCATGCTCTTTGCAATATTGATCGCTGAACCTTCAAAGTCTGTAAAGCTAAAATCCGATGAGGGGGTAAAGAGTGGCTCACTAGCTACAATTCGGCCTGCTATAGGAATGCTTAACAATTCATCAACAGTAGTTGTGACTGTACCTACAGTAGCACGGATATGGGTACCAACGCCTTTTATTGACTCTTCAAACGGTTTAACAAGGCGCAATCCACGCGAAACACCTCGATCACGCTCAATATAGCCTTTCTCTTCCAAGCGCTCAAGATAATAATTAGCTACCGAGGTAGAAGAAAGGTTGGCACGATCACAAATTTCACGGATGGTTGGTGGGTAACCAACTTTGTCATTATAGTATTTAAGCACATTTAAAACTTTCTTGTGCTTATCATTTAGCCCTTTTTGTTTTTTTCGACCCATTTTTCATTCTCCGATCATAATATTTAGAAAGTTTGTACTATAATAATACACGAACATCTGTTCTATGTCAATAGTGGTTTTTCTAAAATACAGACCCCTGAAGTTTCAATAATTTCAACGGTCTGTAAACTTAGCTAAATCTATATTAGAATAACCGCCGTAGCAACAATCGATAAGCGCTGTACAAAACAGGACGATAGATTCGATCCCAAACTGGGGACGAGCGCTTCAGTTGGCCACCAAAGCCACGCTTAAAACGATAAACACCCCACAAGCCATCGTGCCGTTTCATGAAATTTGCCTCTAGTGTTTCATGGTCCAGGTCGGGAACTCCCCATAAATCGTACGTCTGGCAGCCATGTGCCTTGGCCCAGCGCATAGCTTCCCATTGCAGCAGATAAGTTGGCATACGGTTACGATGTTGATTTGATGAAGCACCGTAAAAATACCACGCTCGTGTTCCATGTACAAAAACCATAATTGCTGCTAAAGGCTGATCTTCATACTCTGCTAAAAATAACTCACATCCTTTTTGGGGATAAAAAAGATTATACGCTTGTCGATAATAATCTATACTATGTACGCCAAACTCATCGCGCTGGCCGGTGATATCCATCAATTCAGAAAACACGCTAACATCATCTGAGGCACGCACAACAACACCCTTACGCGCGGCTAAACGAATATTGTAGCGCGTCTTTTGCTTCATAGTAGCTAAGATTTGATCTTCCTCAGGAGTCAAATCTACAACTAAGGTACGTGATGGTTGGATTTCGTGCGTACTAAGGCGGAACTCCGATTTCAATGCACTGCGAAAAAAAAATTCGCCTTCCTCATGCCAACAATCGCATTCAATTTTCAAGAAAATGGCTTTTCGTTCTCGACAAAGAGCATCTACCTCTGGCCAGAATTCATCTATAGAATCCAGCGATATTGCCACAGGTCCTTTAGGAAGATAAGCGAAACACAACCCTAAAGGCAAGGTACGAAAAAGAATTTGAGCGCCATTATCACCTGCTGTCACTCGACAGACATCCCACCCAAAAGAGGACTTTAAAGTTCCCCAGGCAGAAGTTTGCAAAATATGCGCATCCGGGTATGAATTTAAAAAATCATCCCAATCTGCAGAGGTCAAGACGGGCATAGAATTTTCCGTTGCTACGTATAGGAGGTAATATCAGGTGGCGGTGTGTCGCAAACCGAGGCTTCTGGGATAAGTTCATCAAGATGTTTGAGCAACCTCATGGTCTGCCCTTTACGAGCCAAGTGTACAAGTTCTTCAATAGCGTCTTGCAACGCACTACCACTGAGGATATCTTCATCGGCCAGAAGAACAATATCAGCGTGGTCGGTGGGTGAATAAGAGACCCATCGATCCCATAATTCTTCGCTCAGTTTTTCGCCAGGACGTACACCCGTATAAATAATTTCAATATCCCTGTTCGGCTCTAACCCTGAAAGTCGAATCACATCTTCAGCCAAATCTTGGATCTTAACCTGGCGTCCCATTTTTAGCACATAAACCTCGCCTTTTTCACTCATAGCACCGGCTTGAAGCACCAAATGAACCGCTTCAGGGATAGTCATAAAATAACGTTCCATATCGGGATGTGTAACTGTCACTGGACCGCCCTGAGCAATTTGGCGTTGGAAAAGCGGCACAACGCTTCCCCGACTACCAAGCACATTGCCAAAGCGTACGACCGAATAGGCGCGTCCGGTACGACGAGCTGCATCAAGCACCAACAACTCAGCCATACGCTTGGTAGCACCCATGACACTGGTTGGGCGGATTGCTTTATCGGTAGAGATCATAACGAGATGATCAATTCCAAAAGTCATAGCAATTTCAACCACATTACGCGTGCCAAGCACATTGTTCGTAATGGCTTCTTCCACGTTCAATTCCATCAGCGGAACATGCTTGTGGGCCGCGGCGTGGAATACCACTTGAGGACGATAATCTTCAAAAACGGTGGTTAAGCGATCGCGGTCGCGTATATCGGCAATCACGGGGTGCAAGGGCTGATCAGGATGGCTGCTCCTAAGATCTAATATCGCCTCGTAAATGCTGTTTTCACCGTGGCCAAGCAGCATTAGTGCTGACGGGCCCCAACGGGAAATCTGACGGCAAATCTCCAAGCCAATTGAACCTCCAGCGCCGGTTACAAGCACTCGCTGACCTGCAAGAATGCTGCCCACATGGCGATCATCAGTCATTGCAGAGGCTCGTCGCAATAGGTCGTTAATATTGACTTCGCGCAAACGATTAACGCTAACTTTCCCCCCAATCAACTCATACACACCGGGCATGGTGCGGAAAGGGATGCGCTTATCGCGGCAGATATCGGCCACATGACGAACAACTTTCCCAGGAGCGGTAGGAATAGCAATGATCACTTCCTCAATTCGCTGCGATAGAATCGTTCGGTCAAGAGCATCCAAAGTGCCGACTACTTGAACATTATGGATTTGGCTGTTCTGCTTGGCTGGGTCATCATCTAAAAAACAAACCGGGGTCAGATTAAGTTGGGGGTTTTTCTGGATTTCTCGGATAACCAACGCACCGGCATCGCCAGCCCCGACAATCAACACCCGCCGAGGTTTTGTTTCACGATTAATGCCATTGGCCGCAGTTGAGCGAGTTTCCGCAATGATACGAGACGCAAAACGCAAACCGCCTGCAAGCAATATAGAAAGCAGCCAATCTATCACTAATACGGACCGTGGAAAGCCTAAATATTCGGGAGAATACGATTGGATATATGTTAACAACGTAACTGCAATCGACAACACTACTGTGGCAGCGGAAACCGCCGTGATTATCAATATCATATCTCGGGTGCTGGCATAAGCCCACAGGCGGCGGTACAAACCAAAGAAATAGTAAATTGCCGGTTTAATCACTAAAGACAGCGCAATCATCCAAATGGCTTGCGGGAAGTAATAGCCAAATAGCGGACCTAATTCCAGACGCAGCACAAAACTTCCTAGCACAGCCACAACAACAAGAAAAATATCTCCCCCCAATAACAATCGGTTGCGCATTGGCACCCCTGTTAACGGAAATTTTGGAAGAAATTCTCGCCAACTCATGATTGCATCCATGCCACGGTTTGCCGTAGCCCATTCTTTAAAGAAATTTGAGATTCAAAACCTAATATTTTTCGGGCCAACGTTGGATCCCCGAATGAACGGTATATATCTCCAGAGCGCGACGCGGCAAATTTCATCTGGCGTGCTTGGGGTAATATTTCTGCTATAGTATTCACCAATTCTAATATACTAATTTCACACCCAGAGCAAACATTATATACTTGCCCAGCTGTTTCTAGATTCTCCACCACGAGAAGATTAGCGCGCACAACATCACTTACAAAAACAAAATCGCGAGTTTGCAATCCATCGCCATGAATAACTGGTGCTTTACCTTCTATCATGCGGCGGGCAAAAATGGGGATAGCGGCCGCATAGGCCGAATCAGGGGATTGGCGCGGACCAAAAATATTGAAATAGCGCAACGCTGTAACACTCGTCTTGGAAATACGCGTATATAAATTTGCGTATGATTCGTTGGCGTGTTTCGATGCCGCGTAAGGAGATAAGAAGGTTAGAGGAACTTCTTCACTGAGAGGGTAATTCTCCGAATCGCCATAAACGGCCGCGCTAGAAGCCAAAACTATGTGCTTAACCCTTGCGCGGCGTGCACATTCAAGCAGATTAGCTGTGCCGTGCACGTTGACATCAAAACAGGTTTGCGGATCTTCCATGGAGAGTGGCACAGAGACAAAGGCGGCGTGATGGAAAATATAATCAACGTTCTGAACAAGTTCTGCGACTAAAGCAGTATCACGCAAATCGCCTTCGACAATTTCTAAAGGTCCTGAAAGACCGTCAAGATTGGCGCGCTTTCCGGTCGTAAAATTATCAAGCACTTTGACATTATCGCCACGCGCAAGTAATGCCCGCACAATATGCGACCCGATAAAGCCAGCCCCTCCAGTTACGAAACTAACGGTCATGGTTATTGCCCTTTCATGCCCAACATTGTGGTCGGCGTGCGTAAAATAATCAGCATATCTAGTAAGATGCTGCGGCGTTTAATATAATATAAATCGTATTCCAGTTTGCGCAAAGTCTCATCGGTTGTAGCCGCATAGCCGAAATTAACTTGTGCCCAACCCGTCACCCCTGGTTTTACAAGCAAACGCGCCCGATAAAAGGGTATTTTGCGCTGGAATTTTTCGACAAATATCGGGCGTTCGGCACGCGGCCCTACCAGACTCATTTCACCACGTAAAACATTGATGAATTGGGGCAGCTCATCGAGGTGAGTTTTTCGTAAAATTCGTCCCACGCGAGTGGCGCGGTCATCATCCTCAGTGGCAAGCTGCGGTTCACCTTGCGCCTCTGCATCTTTTCGCATCGTGCGAAACTTGATGATTTTATAAGGACGCGCACCTTTGCTCAAACGCTCTTGTAAATAGAACACTGGAAAACCGTCATTGATGATGGTTAGTGCAGCAATCCAAGGCAAAAAGAATACCAATACCAGTACACCAACCAATCCTCCGAGAATATCCATCAAGCGCTTAAGCATATCGTAGAATCCACTAATACGAAACTCATCCACAAAAGAGCGCAATATCCAATCCGAATCAAGCATCGTGATTGGCACACGCCCAGCTAATTCTTCATACACAATTGGCATCCGAGTAATTTCTACACCTTGTTCTTGTGTGTCTAAGATCGCCTGAAATGTACTTCCCAGCATTTCACCAGAAATCGCGACGATAATATCTGTAATCTGTTCACCGGCGGTCATGGCTAATAGCTGTGTGCTATCGCCAAGTACGGTATATCCTGCAATTATTGTGCCTTTTTTTTCATGATCATCATCGATGACGCCAACTAACTCAAATGGCTTGGGTGTTAATTCATTGATCATGCGCAAGATCATTTCTCCTGAATGTCCGGCACCAACTAAAAGCACGCGGCGCATAAATTGGGACTTTGTAAAGATTTGAATATATAAAAGACGCCACACCAATGTCAGCGTGGAAGCTAACCCCAAAAAAGTTGCCACCCCGCGACGTGGCAAAGGGCTGTTTGCCGCAAAGTAAACCACCAAATACAACATAAATCCAAAGCTGGTAGCCGCGATGACTCCTCGCACAACATGTTTACGACTGGCAGCGCGATGCGGATCATACAGTTCCACCAACAGCAGCAGCCAAATCAATGGTAATACATAAAACCAAGTATCAACACGCTCTCGCATAAAAGCCAGGGTAAAGCCCAACCACTCTCCATTTGAAGCCCAGACATAAAGAGCTACGAAAAGAGAGAACAATCCAACAATAAAGTCACCGATAATCAAGAAAGATCGCCGTTCTCTAAGTCCCAAACGCCATAAATTTGAAGGTGTATGATTGCTCATAGTATTATTTGCGCAGCACAATATATTTAAGAAGGCTCCAGATAAACGCGCTTCCCCATGCAAAATGCATCACTGCAATTGCAGCAGGAACGATGAAAAGCATAGTAATATCTCGCTGTTTACGCGCAGTCTGCACTCCGGCCAATAGCAGCAATGCACCACCATAGACCACCACCTCAAGCGCTAAAAGCCAACGTGCCCAAATCCATAAAATAGATATTAATCCTAATATAACCCAATTAAGCACAAAAACGCCCGATAGCTGCCGCCAGCGAAAAGTCTCTGGGTAGCGCAACAACATACGTAGTTTCCAATAACCATAACGCCAATACTGGCACGCTAATTCTTTCAAGCTGACGCGCGCAAAATATTTTGTTTGAATGGCAGGATCCATCCAAACGGTAGCACCTGCTTTACGAACACGCACATTGAATTCATAATCTTCATTAGCAAGCAGCGTTTCATCATATGCGCCAATACGCTCGATTAGGTCACGAGAAAAAGCTCCAAAGGGCACAGTATCAACTGTCTGTGCGTGTCCACCGATTCTATAACGGGCATCACCCACCCCAAGAGGATGCGCTACTGCTGCGGCAATAGCTTGGGCCAAGCGGCCATCTGCCCCGGGGAATATATTCCAAATTCCGCCCACATTATCCCCCAAACCGGCTTCTAATGCATCCACACAACGCTCGATATAATCTGACTGCGGCACCGAATGGGCATCAAGACGGATGAAGATATCACCTTGCGCAGCTTCAATCGCCCGATTGAGTGCCGCCGGGATCGTACCACAATGATTATCAATAACGCGCACAGTTAAGTCTGGGTGCTCACTCTGAAATTTGGTAATCACCTCTCGGGTGCCATCCGTGGACATACCATCAGCGATAAGAACTTCCATTTTATCGCGAAAAAATGTTTGAGTATAGAGCGCATCTAGCAAAAGCTGGATGGTGGTTTCTTCGTTATAACAGGGGATAATGACCGAAATATTGGGCATACATTACTACTTCATTCGATTTTCTAGTTTTGGTAAGTTATAGCTCTAAAATAAATTTCTTGATATGACAGATCACACATCGTAATCCCGAAGGTGCCAAGACATTACCATGCTCTCCAGGAAAGAAACGAAGGGCAACAATAAAACTCTTTGAGCACACTGAGCCTATGTAGTGATTAAGTTAAGGCACTTGCACTACACAGTTTTGCCAAACGGGCACATGATTTCCCTCAGAATGAAGGGGTCATCGTTCAAATAAGTACGCGCCTGTGTATACTGTGAACTTTCTATTCTTTCGTTATTTGATCCGCTGCGTCGTGCAATCATGAATGGACCACCGGAGCGACAAGCGGCAGTTTTACCACAAAAACACTGCCTTGTCCTTCTTTACTCTCGACAGAAATTTCACCATTATGTGCATGGATTATTTCCTGCACGAT
>PVMK01156035.1_pt1:0-40000 | contig 48952 bp, 45 predicted proteins | sample 1853481 | NCBI WGS metagenome assembly PVMK01 (sample SAMN08533507, study PRJNA380276) | Marine sediment metagenome, whole genome shotgun sequencing project.
ACGGCGCGGATCTGGGGGAGATGCTGAACACCGGGATCTCCCTCTCGGTGGTCGCCGTATCATTAAAAAAAAACCATCGTCGTCATCGTCCTGACTTTGGGATCCCAGAAGATGGCCCGTGCCAACGCCCTGATCCGCCAGCTGTCCTCGGTAGAAACGCTGGGCCCCACATCGGTCATCTGCTCGGACAAGACCGGCACTCTGACTCAGAACCAGATGCAGGTTATGGAGGTCTGGGCCGGCGGCAAGCGCTGGCAGGTGACGGGCCAGGGATTCGATCCACAAGGTGAGTTCGTCGCCGAAGACGGCTCGACGATAAACCCCACGGACGACGAGGACTTGCTGCACACTCTCCTTATCTCCGCCTTCAACAACGAGTCCTCTCTGGTGGAGAAGGACGGCCGCTATGGGATCCAGGGCAATCCGACCGAGGGAGCGCTGGTCGTGGCCGCCGCCAAGGCCGGAATAACCCGCGAGCAGATGGAGCGCGACGGCTACGAAGTGTTGGATCGATTTCCCTTCGACTCCACGCGCAAGATGATGAGCGTGGTGGTGCGAACGCTGAAAAACGAAACCGTGCTCGTGTCGAAGGGTGCGCCGGACGTCATTCTGAGTAAGGCCGTCCAGCTACGTTCCCACGGCGAAGAAGTGCCCCTGGACGACGAACGTCGCAAGAGCTACGAGGACGCGGTGAACGCCTTCGGGCACCACGCACTGCGCACCTTGGCCATTGCCTACAAACGGCTGCCATCGTTTCAGAAAGGCTTGAATCCCGAGGACTTCGAATCCGATTTCGTGCTGCTGGCACTGTACGGCATCATGGATCCCCCGCGTCCCGAGGTCATCGACGCGGTCAGCGAATGTTGGGCTGCGAGTATTCGCACCGTGATGATTACCGGGGACCACGCGATGACCGCGCAGGCCATCGCGGAAAAGATCGGCATCAAACGAAGCGAGGATGATCGCGTGGTGACCGGGGCGGAGTTGGAGAGAATGAGCGACGAGGAGCTTCGGGATGTCGTGCCACACGCGGCGGTGTTCGCCCGCGTATCGCCGGAGCACAAGCTGCGCATCGTCAATGCGCTTCAGGCCACCGGCCAGATCGTGGCCATGACCGGTGACGGTGTCAACGATGCCCCGGCGCTGCGTGCCGCCGACATCGGGGTTGCCATGGGCATCACGGGGACATCAGTGGCCAAGGATTCGGCGTCGCTGATTTTGTTGGACGACAACTTTTCTACGATCGTCGCTGCCGTGCGTGAAGGCCGCCGCATCTTCGACAACATCAAGAAGTTCATTCGACAGGCATTGACCGCGAACGTGTCCGAGGTATCGGTCATCATGTTCGCCTTTCTGTTGATGGGTGACGATCCCCTCGTGCCGATAACCGCCTTGATGATTCTCTGGATCAATCTGGTGAGCGACGGACTACCGGCATTGGCACTTGGCCTCGACAATCCCGAGGGTGACTTGATGCAGCGAAAGCCCCGCTCGCGGACCGAAGGATTCTTTGCCGACAATCTTGGTTCGCGTATCGTGATTAGGGGACTCACGATAGGATGGCTTGCGTATTATCTATTCGATTTTGCACTGGATAGAGGAGCGACGGTTGCGTATGCCCAAACCCTCGCCTTCACCAGCATAGTGTTCAGCCAGCTCTGGCACGTGTTCGATGCTCGGACCTTTACTTCCATCTATCGCCGCAATCCGTTCAGCAACCAATATCTTCTTTGGGCGGTGGCGGGAGCGGCATTGTTGTCATTGGGCGTCGTTTACACGGCGCCGGGCCAGTTCGTGTTCGGCACCGAAGCATTGCAGCTCAAGCATCTGCTCATGGTCATCGCTATTGCCGCGCTGCCGACCTTCGTTCTGTCGGGGATCAAGGAGATATTTGCTCTCAAGTGGCTGTAACGATTGGTTCCCAGCATGAGAATTTCGATAGGACGTACACGCCGGACGCACGATGAAGAACCTGATCAGGCGCATGTGGGCTGGCTGGAGCTCTATTTCGATCTGGTCTTCGTCGTCTCCTTCATCCAATTAGGAAACGTGCTGGCCGAGGACGTTTCGTGGCATGGAGCGGCCAGGTTCGCCGCCGTCTTCGTCCTGCTGTCGTGGGCGTGGCTGGGAACGACCGTTTACTTCGGTCGTTTCTTCGCCAACGATGCCTGGCACCGGACTCTGGTCTTCGCCCAGATGCTTACCGTGGCCAACATGGCCGTGTTGGTGGACGGGGCTTTCGATGAGCACGTCCAGGGATTTCTGCTGTCGTTCGTCGCGAATCAGTTCATATTGGTGATTATGTATCTGCGCGCGTATCGGTCCCTGGGCGAGGATCGATCGGCCATTGCGCGTGTAGCGACGGTCATCGGCTCGAGCGCGGTTGTTATCCTGATCTCTGCATTTGTGCCTCCGCCATGGCGTTATGGTTTGTGGCTGGTCGGGTTTCTGATTACGTTCAATCCACCGATTCTCAGACACTACATGGCTTTTGGCGGTCGGCTGGAGGTCCCACAGAAGTATCTGAGTGAGCGGCTCGGGCTGTTTACGATCATCGTATTGGGTGAATCGTTCATAAAGACCGTCAGTGCGCTTTCGGAGCAGCCGTTGCTGTTGCCGTTCCCGATTTCCGAAGTCTTTGGTGGCCTATGCTTCATAGTCGCCGCATCCATGTGGTGGACTTACTTCGATGACGTCGCCAAGGCCCGCCTGAAACCCGGCCTGATGAATCTACAGATCGTTCTCTACGCCCATCTTCCGCTCACCATGGGGATCACGGCCTTTGGTGTCAGCACCAAAAAGCTCGTGCTGTTGGAGATGGGCAGCCCCATCCCTGTTCCGTATCTCTGGCTTACCGCACTATCGGTGAGCATCACCATGCTTGCCGTGGCTGTAATCGACTCTGTTCCCCGGACCGATGATGATCCTGCACGGGCTGTCGCCAGAGTCTGGCCCCGTGTGATCTCGGCGATTGCGCTGCTGGCCATCGCTGGATTCGGAACCGGTTTGCCGGCGGAGATCAGCCTGTCACTCGTCGCCGCGGTATGTGTCGCACAGATCCTGCTCGAATCTTACCAACTGCGACGATACGGTCCCGGCGGCGCAATGAAGTCGAAAGTCGGGGACGGCGAGCCGTTACTCGGTGGCTAATGGCCCTGTTGATTGCAGCGCTTTCAGATGCGACAATCACGCACAGGGAAGGGCATCGCATGGCGATGATACGGATCAATCTGTCGTCGAGCTAGGGATGCAGATGTGGTGTAGGGTATTCCAGAATAATGAAAATTTCGATCCCGCTGTTTTTCGCCGTCCTGACAATCGCTTATCTAGGTGGGAACAGCGCTCGCCCAGCAAGGTGGCGCGGATACCACTTCGAAACGCACACCGAAGTTCACCGAAGCTGGGACTGATGGCTGCCAGGTCTGCCATTCGGGTGAACGGATGTCGCTTATCGCGACGAGCGTGCACGGCAACGCCGAAAATCCACACTCGCCGTATGCGAAGCAGGGATGCGAATCCTGTCACGGACCGGGGAGTTTTCATGTATCCCGCGCCCACGGTGGCCTCGGCTTTCGCCACGTCGTCAAGTTCGGGGCGGGCGGGACCGACAGATCGTCCGCGTCGGAGCAGGTTGACGCATGTCTCGGCTGTCACGGTAAATCCGAAGGCGGTTGGGGCACGATGGTGTGGAAAGGCACTGCACATGACAAGATAGGCTTGGCGTGTTCCAACTGCCATGAAATACATTCCGAAACACTTTCCGTTACGGACCAGAAGCAACAGTCCGAATCCTGTTATGCGTGTCATGGAGCACAAAGAGAGACGCATCCACGATTCGAGGACAAAGGGATCGACATCGATCGGCTGAATTGTACGGTCTGTCACGACGTGCATCAGCTCGGAAATGGCTGAAAGATACGTCCTTATCTACGCTTCGAGCCGCGCTTTCTGGATTGGAGTCCGCAACGAACTCGGTGGGATGTAACGCGGCAGGCTGGCTTATGACGCGGTTGGTGACTACGAGTGCGGATCCAGATTAGCAAAGGCCTGGACATCCCCATCAAGGGTACGCCCGCGCAGTCGATCGATACTGGCGCGCCGATACACCACGTCGCATTGAACGGGCGGGACTATGTTGGTCTCAAGCCGCGCATGCTGGTAGCCGAAGGCGACCGCGTAGCCCTTGGTCAACCGCTGTTCACCGACAAGCGCGACCCGGCCGTGCTGTTTACCGCGCCAGGTCGTGGCACGGTCGTCGCGATCAATCGCGGCACTCGCCGCGCGTTGGAGACGGTGGTCATCGAGCTGGACGAAGACCCCGACGAGGCGGCCAGTTTCGAAAAGTGCTCGGCGGATCAGCTGAGCCACCTGGATCGCGACGAGATCGTCGCTCGGCTGCTCGAGTCCGGTCTATGGACCGCCTTGAGAACCCGTCCGTACAGCCGGATCCCGGCTTCCGACAGTGTGCCTCGTTCGGTGTTCGTGACAGCGATCGATACGCAACCCTTGGCCGCGGATCCCCGGGCCGTCCTTGCCGAGCATGGCGACGCCTTCGATACCGGTCTCGCGATGCTCTCGCGGCTGACCAAGGGGCCGCTCTATCTGTGCACAGGCACTGGCTGGGACCGGGAAGCGCCTGACATCGATGGCCTGGTGACGGCCGTATTCGACGGTCCCCATCCCGCCGGCCTCGTCGGCACACACATTCATTTCCTCGATCCGGTGGGTGCGGACAGTAATGTGTGGCATATCGGCTACCAGGACGTGATTGCCATCGGCAAGTTGTTGGCCACGGGCCGCGTGTGGACCGAGCGGGTGGTTGCGCTGGGCGGCGACGCCGTGCGCTCGCCACGTCTGCTGACAACCCGGCTTGGCGCGTCGACGGAGGAATTGACTGCGGGCGAGCTGGCGATGGATCATTCCTGCCGCGTCATTTCCGGCTCCGTGCTGAGCGGCCGAACTGCCGCCGGCCACAATGCGTTCCTCGGCCGTTACCACAACCAGGTGTCGGTGATCGGCGACCGGGCCGAGCGGCGTTTTCTCGGCTGGCTGGGTCCTGTCATGAATCGCTATACGGCATCGTCGGTCTTCCTGCGTCGGCGTCATCACAAATACGAGCGCACTTTCACCACGGCGCAAAACGGTGTCTTCAGCGCCATGCTGCCGGTGGACACCTTCGAGAAGATCCTGCCACTGGATATCCTGCCGTCACCGTTGTTGCGCGCGTTGATGGTGCGCGACACCGACCAGGCTCAGGCGCTGGGCTGTCTGGAACTCGATGAAGAAGATCTGGCACTGTGCTCGTTCGTCTGTCCGGCAAAGTACGATTACGGTGCGGTGCTGCGCGCGAGCCTCGATCAGATCGAGAAGGAAGGTTGAGCGTGCCGGATGACCGAAACAGTGATTCGGGCGTCGCGCGCGTATTCGACGCCGTGGTCCAATCGACGGGCCGTTTCTTTCATTCGACGGCAGCGACCACCCGCTCGGGACCGCATGTGCGCGACGCGAACAGTGTACAGCGCGTCTGGAACTATTTTGTCATCGCCTCGCTGCCGGCGTGGCTGATTGGGCTGTGGAATCTCGGTCACCAAACCAATCTCGCGATTGCGGATCTGCGATTGACCGACGTTCCAGGCTGGCGCGCATCGGTCCTGAACCTCCTTGGGGTCGGATTCGATGCCGGCGTCGTATCGTCGAGCATGCTGCACGGCCTGCTTTACTTCGTGCCGATCTTTCTCGTTGCGCTCCTGACCGGGGCGGTCTGGCAGGCGTTGTTCGCAACGGTGAGGGGCAGGCCGCTCGACGATGGGGTGCTCTATTGCGCCTGGTTTTTTGCGCTGATAGTTCCGGCAACCACGCCGTTGCTATCGGTGATGCTCGGAATGACCTTTGGCATTGTGGTTGGCAAGCTGATCTATGGCGGCTCGGGCCGCTATCTGGTCAACCCGGCGGTGCTCGGCCTCGTCTTTCTAATGTTTTCCTACCCGTCGCTGATCTTTGGCGAAGGTGCGTGGGTGCCGGTGGATGGATACGATCAACCGACGGTGCTGGAGCTGGTTGCCGAAGAAGGTGGCGTCGGCGTTATCGACGCGGCCGGCTATTCGTGGTGGCAGCTCTTTGTAGGTGACCGCCCAGGCCCTGTGGGAGTAACGTCTGTACTGGGCACGGTCATCGGTGCGCTGTTCTTGATCGTCACCGGCATGGCCTCTTGGCGGGTTATCCTCGGTGCGGTGGTGGGTATGCTCGGTACGGTGTTTCTTTTCAATGCGGTGGTACCTGGCAATCCCATGTTTTCGATCCCCTGGTATTGGCACCTGGTGATGGGCGGCTTCATGTTTGGCGCCGTTTTCATAGCCACTGATCCGGTGGCGGGGCGCGACCACAACTCCAGGCCGGTGGGGCTTCGGCGTGCTGGTCGGCGTCCTCACCATCCTCGTGCGTGTCACCAACCCCTCCTATCACGAAGGCGTGATGTTCGCGATTCTGCTCGCCAGCATCTTTTCACCGTTATTCGATTTTGTCGTCGTCGAGCAAAATATTCGCAGGCGGGCAAGGCGGCTTAGCCGGATAAACAATGGACAATAATTCGCCGACAAAGGCCATTCTCGTGGTTGCGACAGTCGCCTTGATCGTATCTTCGGTCATTTCCAGCGCCGTGGTGGTGCTGCGTCCGATTCAACTGAACAACCAACTCTTGGAAAAGAGCGAGAATGTGATGCAGCTGACTGGACTACTGGCCGATGGTGTGGATCCGGGACGACGACGAGATGCTGCGCCTGTTCAGAAAGCTCGATGCGCGGGTATTGGATGTGGATACCGCCGAATTCAGTGACGAGCATGACCCGAACACCTTCGACCAACGCCGTGCGGTAAACGATCCGGAACTCAGCGCCGGCATTCCGTCCGACAGTGACTCGGCGAACCTGGGGCGTCGCAGCCGTTTCGTAACCATACCTATCTGGTTTGGGAGGACGGCGAATTCCAACGAATCATCCTCCCCGTAAGGGGAGCCGGCATGTGGTCCATGATGTACGGGATATGTCGCCCTCGAATCGGATCTCACTACCATTGCTGCGGCGACCTTCTACGAACACGCGGAGACGCCGGGGACTCGGTGATCAGATTATGCGACCCGACTGGCTTGCCCAGTGGCAGGGACGCAGGATCTACGCTGCCGACTCCTCGCCGCGCTTTTCGGTATCGCGCGGAACCGTGGCGGAGGATTCCAGTCTCGCACGCTACGAGGTCGATGGCCTCACCGGGCGCGACCGTCACGGCGAATGGCGTGACCAACCTCATTCACTATTGGTTCGGTATGCACGGCTATCAGCCGTTTCTCGAAAAACTCAAGAATCAACCCGCCGACCCGGCCGCCGGAGACGGATACATGAATATTCGTGAGGTCCTCTACCCACCCCTGCTGAAAGAAAACCCGGTGACCTCTGCACGTGCTCGGGATCTGCGCCGCGCTCGCAATCACGAACTCTTTAACCTCGTCGCTCATCATGAGCCTGGCCACGATCAGCGTGCTGGTAATTTCCCAACGCCACCATCAGCCTTATCCGCAACCATCTGCCGGGCAGCGTGCGAATCATCGTGCAGATAACCATCATCGCCGCCGCCGTGACGGTCATCGATCAGTGCATGCAGGCGTTTGTGCCGGAACTGGCCCGCACCCTGAGCGTTTATATCAGCTTGATCGTCACCAACTGCATCGTGCTGGGCCGCGCCGAGGCCTGCGCCATGAAAAACGGCGTCGTACACAGCGTCTGGGACGCAATCGGCAACGGTGTCGGTTACGGCATCGTGCTTGTCACCGTGGCGGTAATCCGCGAGCTGTTCGGTAACGGCTCACTCATGGGTTACGAGATCCTTGCCTTGACCCGTGACGGTGGCTGGTTCGAACCTAACGAGCTGATGATGCTGGCGCCCAGTGCGTTCTTCATCATCGGTTTCATGATCTGGGGGGTGCGAGCGTGGTTTCCCGACCAGGTCGAGCAGGCAGACTTCCAGCCGGCGCCGCTGCAGCAGACCCAGGAAAGCTGATGCAGGATCTCATTGGTATTTTCGTCCGTTCGGTTTTCGTGGAGAATCTTGCGCTCGCCTACTTTCTCGGCATGTGCACCTTTCTGGCGGTCTCCAAACAGATCAAGACGGCCCTCGGGCTGGGTATCGCGGTTTTCGTGGTCGAAGGGATCAGCGTGCCGCTGAACAATATAATCTACAATCAGCTGCTGAAAGACGGCGCGCTTGCATGGGCCGGCTTGGGGCACCTGGACTTCAGTTACCTCGGGCTGCTCAGTTACATCGCGGTGGTCGCGGCGATGATTCAGATCCTGGAGATCATTCTGAATCGGTTTTTCCCCGCGTTGTTCAATACTCTGGGTGTTTATCTACCATTGCTGACCGTTAATTGCGCCATACTGGGTGCCTCGTTGTTCATGGTCCAGAGGCAATACACTTTTACCGAGAGTGTTGCCTACGGTTTTGGCGTCGGCTTCGGTTGGGCGCTGGCGATCGTCGCCCTCGCTGGACTGAGGGAGAAGATGAAGTACTCCGATATCCCGGATGGCATTCAGGGTGTGGGGATCACGTTCGTCACTACCGGCGTGATCGCGCTAGCATTCATGTCCATCGCCGGCATTCAGCTCTAGGGAGGAGTGGACCGAGCTCTGCCTGGATATCGTGATACAAGAAATCGGTTTCAGCATCCTCCTTTTCACCGGCATCCTGTCGCTGCTTGCCGTAGTCATTCTGTGGGTGCGCGCCAAGCTCGTGCCGCAAGGCGACGTCACGATCAACGTCAACGACGAGCGCGACATACGAACCGGTGTCGGTTCGAAGTTGCTCGCCACTCTGGCGGAGAATCAGTTGTTCCTGCCCTCGGCCTGTGGCAGCGGCGGGACCTGCGGACAGTGTCGGGTCGTTGTCACCGAAGGGGGTGGGTCTTTACTGCCGACCGAGGCTTCGCTGATCAGCAAACGCGAGGCGGCGGCGGGTGAGCGCCTGGCCTGCCAGGTGGCGGTTACGCAAGACATGCGCATCCGGGTGCCGGATGCGGTGTTCGGTGTGAAGAAGTGGCAGTGCACTGTACGTTCCAACGACAACGTCGCAACCTTCATCAAAGAGCTCGTTGTCGAGCTGCCGGAAGGAGAGCGCCTGGATTTTCGTGCCGGCGGCTACATCCAGATCGAGTGTCCGCCCCACGAACTGAGTTATAAGTCTTTCGACATCCAACCGGAGTATCGCGACGATTGGGAACGCTACGGTCTATTCGAGATCGAGTCGGTCGTCAAAGCGCCCGAGTTGCGGGCCTACTCCATGGCCAACTACCCGGAAGAAGACGACATCGTCATGCTGAACGTCCGCATTGCCACGCCTCCACCCGGTGCCCCGCCGTCGGTGCCGACCGGTGTCATGTCGTCCTATATTTTCAATCTCAAGCCCGGCGACACGGTGACGGTCTCGGGACCCTACGGTGAATTCTACGCACGCGATACCGACGCCGAGATGGTATTCATCGGTGGCGGCGCCGGCATGGCGCCCATGCGGTCGCATATCTTCGACCAGTTGAAGCGCTTGGACAGCAAGCGCACCATCAGCTTCTGGTACGGCGCCCGCAGCCTGCGCGAGGCCTTTTATGCCGACGAATTCGACGAGCTCGCCGAGAAGCACGAGAACTTCAATTGGATCCTCGGTCTTTCCGAGCCACTGCCCGAGGACAATTGGCAAGGTGCGCGGGGATTCGTTCATGAAATCCTCTTCGAGCAGTATCTGAAAGATCATCCGGCCCCGGAAGATTGTGAATATTATCTCTGCGGCCCACCGATGATGAACGCCGCCATCATGCGGCTTCTTTACGATCTCGGCGTCGAGAGTGAGAACATCTTGCTCGACGACTTTGGGGAATGACTTCATGACCATCTTCATCGGCACCCTCATTGTCGTCGTCGCGTGCTGTGCGGCGATGAGCCTCGGCTTGATACTGTCGGGCAGACCGCTCACCGGCGGGTGCGGCAAACGTATTCCAGGGACCGCTGGCTGCAATGGCTGCCCGAACAAAGCGGAGAACGGAACCTGCCGGCGCGGCGGAACCCGGCGACCCCGAAGCCTGAGGAATCAGAAGGCATGATCTCGCTGGACGTACGCGATTACATGGTGACCGAGCTCGTGACGCTGGACCCGGAACAGGACCTGCTGGCGGCGGCAAATATGCTCATCGATCACGACATTTCGGGCGCACCCGTCGTAGACGGTGATGGTCGGATGGCTGGCATCCTGACCGAGCGAGACTGCCTGCAGGCCGCTTTGCAGGCGGAGTACTATGGGACTCGGGGTGGCCTGGTAAAGGATTTCATGAGCGTCGACGTCGAATCCGTCGCGCCCGACGAAAGCATCTTGAAGGTAGCATCGATGTTCGTTAAAGGCAGCTATAACCGCTACCCGGTGATCGACGCCGGACGACTGGTCGGGCAGATCAGCCGCCTGGACGTGATGCGGGCGCTGAGAAGGCGATACCAGTCAAAAGTCCGGTAGTAGAAACTCGACAGTGACTGCATCGGCGGTGGGGAAACGGACACGAAGCCGTGTCTGGCATCAGGTGAATTCTGCCCGCCTCGAGTGTCCGGTTGTATAGCGAGTAAGAGCAAATAGGGGGAAAAGAATGGCTTTTTCAAAATTCAGAAGCTCTTTCTTGTTGTCCTTTTTTCTTTCTTTGGTTTTCTTCTGCGGATCGCTTCGGGCCGCGGAAGAAGCGTCTGCGCAGGTGGCTACGTATCTGGGTACGGAGGTTTGCACGACTTGCCACAATGTATCCCATGCAACCTTCAGTGAAACCATGATGGGTAGAATTTTTTTCAATGCCCCGCGTACACGACTGGAAGCGCGCGGCTGCGAGGCATGTCATGGCCGGGGGTCGAACCACATTACCGCCGTAATGGCCGGTGCTGAGGATAGAGCGATCATCACGTTTCGGGATGAGTCGCCGGAATTGGTGACAGAACACAATGCTATATGTCTTGATTGTCATGAGTCGAGCGTCCAGATGCACTGGCGTGGGAGTCAGCATGATTTCGCGGATCTTTCCTGCATGAGTTGCCACACGATAATGAAACGGGTTTCACCGAGGATGCAGCTTTCGAAAGAAACCGAGTTCGAAACCTGCTCCGTGTGCCATACCGAGCAACGGGCGCAGCAGCGCCGTTTTTCAAGGCACCCGACTCGGGAGGGCAAGGTTCCGTGTTCGGACTGTCACAACGCACATGGTGGTTCCGGTGGGCTTCTCGTGAAGAACACGGTCAATGAAACCTGTTACCAATGCCATGCTGAAAAGCGTGGACCGTTTCTGTGGGAACATCAGCCCGTCAGGGAAGACTGCGGGTATTGCCATAACCCGCACGGCACCACCCAGCCCGCTATGCTGATCGTGAGAGGCCCCTTCCTGTGTCAGAGCTGCCACTCATTGGGTCATGCTGGCGGTCTTCGCGACGGCAGTCAGTTGGCATCTCCCGCCAGCCAATTTACGGTTGGGAAGAACTGTATGAACTGTCACTCGAGAATCCATGGCAGCAACCATCCTTCAGGAACCGCTTTGACCAGATGAGAATAGTGATCTGCATCAAACAGTCCTGCACGATCATAAGAAGGAGGCAACAGCATGAAATACAAAGTGCACATCCTCTGTTTTTTGCTTGCGTACGCATGTCCTCCCACGAACGTGGTTTTCGCACAGGACTCGGAGAAGAAATCCCTATCCGCCCCCATCAATGAGGTGGAAGTGGGCATCATTTATAACAGTGAAGATTCCTTCAAGTTCGGTGAGTATACCGGACTGCAAGAAGAGGGCTTCTACCTCAACGGTAATTTTCTGGTTCGCAGCCCCTCGGCCTATGACGATGACAGCACGGAATACTATGAGGCCTTCGGCACCAACTTGGGTCTGGATTCGCGTTCGCTGTTCGGCACTTACGGCGAACTGGGCAAGTACAGTATCCATCTAGACTATGATCAACTGCCCCGCTTCCAGTACGACGACGCGTTCTCGATGTTTGGTGGTGCCGGAAGCTCAGTTCAGACCTTGCCGGCCGGCTGGGTTCCCACCGCCAATAGCCCGCAAATCCTGGCTACGACCAACGCAAGCTTTCCAAGCAGTACACAGGTCGATGTGGAAACTGAACGCAAGAAGTTCGGTGGCGGCTTGTCCTGGAACCCGAGTGAGTTCTGGAAAATCACGGCCGACTACCACCATGAAGTCAAAGACGGCACGGGGACCCTGGCCGCGACGACGGCTACTGGTGCCGGCGGACCGGCGAGCGTGCTGGTTTCTCCCGTAAATTACAATGTCGATGACCTCAATATTGGCATGTCCTATGCTGACACGGAGAAGCAGTTCACCTTCAAGTATAACCTGTCCTTGTTTCGCAACGATGATTCAAGCATCACCTGGCAGAATCCTTTCACTACCGGAAGCACGACCGCACGAGTTGGCCTGGACCCGGACAACCAGGCGCACAATGTCAATCTAGCCGGTGGTTACAACCTGGGACTGAGCAGTCGCATTTCCGGAGGAATTTCCTACACTCGCCTGCTGCAGGACGACACCTACCTCCCCTACACGACCGACCCGACATTGCTGACCGTGGACCCTCTACCGCCGCGTGCGGATCTGGATGGCAAGGTGGATAGATGGAACGCCAACTTGAAGTTCAGTTCGCGGCCTATGAGAGGCCTCAATGTCGGCGCGCGTTTTTCCTACGATGACTACAATAACAGTACTCCGCGTGATCTTTACAACAGGGTGGTGAACGATAATGGAGCTCAGGACACTACGAGGGCTTCGCAAAATAACATCAACCGCCCATACAGTCTCGAGACGACACGATTCGATATGGACGTCGGGTATCGGCTCACCATGAAAACCAAGCTCTCGGCCGGCTTCGATTTTGAAAGGAAGGCGCGGGATTTTTCGGAGGCTGATACCACAAATGACATTGGCGGAAAGATCAAGCTCTCCAGCAATCTGCACACGACGACCAACGGCTGGATCGAGTATTCCTATTCAAATCGGACCAACTCGTCATACAATCCAAGCGTGCCTTTCATCGAGGGTACGGACCCCGCGTTGCTTCCTCCTGGCTGTAGTTCACCGCCTTTCACTGGTTGTGCCAGTAACGACTTGCTGTTGAGAAAGTATTACATGACCGACCGTGTGCAGAACAAGCTGGTGGGATCTCTGGTCTCCATGCCGACCGATCTGGTGTCGGTGGGGTTCACCGGCCAGTATCTCAATGACAATTACGATGATACCGTCGTCGGTTTGCAAGATTACACGAGCTACTACGCCACTATTGATGTTGGCTACAATCCCCAGAAAGACGTCGATATATATGCCTACTTCACCCACGAGTACTTCGCCGCCGATCAGGCGGGGAAAATTGCCAGCGGCGTGAACGACTGGCTGTATGACACCAGCGATCGTGTCAACACTCTCGGTGTGGGTATGAAATGGAGCAATATCAACGGAAAGTACGATGTGGCGGCAGATTACACTTTCTCCCTGGCGGATACGGAGATTGACCCCACCAATCTGCCCGTCGACACAGCTGTCAATTTCCCCGACATCAATACCATGGTGCACAGTCTCAGGCTGCGCGGAGACTACCATTTCAAGGAAAATGTGGTCATGCGCTTGCAATATCAGCTTGAATTTTACGACACTGATGACTGGTCGTTGGATGGAATAGGCCAGGCTGATATCAATCGGGTAATCTGGCTCGCGTACGGCAGTCCGGATTACACGGCCCATGTGGTGGGGTTCTCTTTGATCTACACGTTCGATTAACCATTTTCTGCAAGTGACTCGTGGATTCAAAAAAACACGATGCGCCGCTGCCGAATTCACTCTTTGAGCTAATGAAAGGATGTTTTAATGAGTAAGTTCACGTGCACGAATAATGTGATCGCGCGCCCTGCTTTTTTAGCGATTGGTCTGGCCATATGCTTTTTCTTGCAATCAACCGATGCCTATTCGGCCGATGCGAAAGCAAACTATGATGCTTCCTGTGGCCTTTGCCATAATGCGGGATTGAGAAATTCAGCCAAGTTAGGTGACGAATCTACTTTTGAAAAAGTCCGTAATAGTGGTCCGGATGCGGTTTATTCATATGTGAAGAATAAGTTGGGAACGGTGCCTGGTTCTCCTGATTGGAGTGACGACGAGGTCAAGGAAGTTGTCGATTATATGGTCGAATCCAGTGGGGGTTGGTGAGATTGGGATTAAATGATTTGACCCTGCGCAGTCCGCAGTGAACGCGTCGGAGGTTTCGGCGCCGCTTCCTCTTACCAGTCCGGCCAACGATAGCTGTCGTCGGGGGTGGTGGTGGGCGGTATCAAGGTCTCCTCTTCAGCAGGCGTGAGAAGATCGCCCCAGTTGGTGCGCTCGGCCATCGTATCCTTGGTGGCATCGGGCACGAAGTCCCTGCCTGCTCGCAGCTGCCATCCGCCGCCCGTGGCCCGAGTAGCCAGTCGGATCTTTTCCGACATCGACTGCCACGGACGCGGCAGTAGCCGCGTAACCTCTTACGGACATTGAACCCCCTCCAGTGCTGAGCGCCCCCCGCGCCCCCACCCCCGGGGCAGGCGCCGGTGCCATGATAGCGCGTCCATCCGCCGGGCAAAGGCATTGCAAGCCCCGGATTCACGGGTTGCTCGCCGCCGCTTTCGGTGTGAATACCGAGTGCCGGTTGGCAATGTGCATACCGACCAGGGCGGCCACCAGAACCGTGAGATACATCTGGCCCAGCACCGCCTCCAGGTAGCTGAGAGTGCGCGCCACCGGCGCCACCGGCGTGATGTCTCCAAAACCGAGCGTGGTCAGGGTCACGAAGCTGTAGTAGGTGAATTCGTTGAGTTGCTCGCTCCATGACTCGCCGACGATTCCGACGAAGGACCCCGGAGAGATAACGCTGAGAAGAAAAAAAACGATTCCCCACACGGATCCGCTGAGGAGGTAGATACAGCCGGCACCGACGAGTCGATTGATATCGATAACGCCACCGAACAGCACATCATATACGGCTAAGCTGCAGGAAAGAAAGAAAAATACCAGGATTGCTGTCAGCGCCAGGTACTGCAGTAGCAGGACTTCGGTACTCTGCGCGATGATCGTCAGCGAGAAGGTGACTCCGGCCAGCACCCAACCGGCAATGAACGCTGCCCTCGAACGCACCAGTGACCATATGCCGAGAATGAACACGCCGAACAAAGTGACATCCATGACGACTTTCGTGTTCACATGTGGGTTCTCGGCTCCGATTGACCGGCCCAGCAGCATGAACAGCAGGCCAGCGAGAAGAAGCACGTAGTTGTACCGTCTAAGCATTACCCTACCCTCGTTCGTGTTTCGCGGAAGGATCTCCGCGGCGGGGAGTTCCCGTCCGCAGAGAAGAACGGATGGATTCTCCCCCAACGTGGGTGGAAAATAAATCTGTGTCGACGGTCGTAAGATAACGGCCCCGGCCCCTTTTGAGGACCCTTTTAAGGACCGGCACCTTTTAAAAACTTATTGTGCTCGGTCGAGCAGCGAAGTCATTCCCCATACGGATGAGGTGACGAACACCGACAGGTGGAACCAGGCCCGCCGTTTGTAGCGTTGCCGGAGCTCGTCGGGATCGCGATTGGAGAGCAGGAAAGGGCGGCCGTCATCCGGTGCGCGCATCAGGTGAAGACCGGGCTGCAGGCGCATTTCCCGGTGCCTGGTGTCCACTTCACGTCCGGCGGCCGACACCGCTCCCTGCCATTCCTGTAGATCGATCTCACCATCGCCATCGGTGTCGAATCGTTGCACCAGCGCGGTGCGGTCCGTTTTCCATTCGCGCAGCAGAGCGCTCACGTCTGCCCTGCGGTTCAGCGTGCCGTCGGCCGCGCGCAGTGTGCGCATGTCGCCGATGGCATAGAGCTGGTCACCCGGCAGCAGGTAGCGCACCTTGTAATAAGTATTTCCGTTCCGCCAGCTTGTCTGATGGGCCGACAATACTTCGGCGTGCTCGGGATCGATGGCGCATTCGCCGGTGCCGTCCTCGATGAGAAAGGTATCTTCACTGCGTTCGTAACGCGTGGTTGTTCGGGTTTTGCCGAAGCTGCGATTCTGCTCGATGATGGTGGCGAGGTACCACAGACACGGGGGCGCCTTGCCGTAGTGAAGCAGATCCGCGTCAGGGATCGCGCGGCAGGTGCCGAGCAATTCCACGTAGCCCTGGGCGGCGCTGCGCAGCACCGCCGTCGGCGTGTCGGCGATGACCCGGTAGCGCTTGAGCGCCGCGAGCCACGCGATCAGCCCGCCGATGGAGAGGACGGCAATGCCCGCGATGCGTAAGTATTGTTGCTGGCCGTTGTAGCCGTAGACGATGAATATAATGCCGATGGCGAGATAGCCCGCCGAGATCAGGGAGCGGATCAGGCTGCGCCCGGAGTAGCCGCGAAGTTGGGCGCCGCCGAAATCGACCAGGTGCAGCAACATCGGTTAGTGACCGTCAGTTCAAGACTGGAACAGGGCGCTCACGTTGACGTCGGCAAGCTCTGTCTGCTCGAACTCGAGCAGCTGAAAGGACTGGAAGTTGAAAAAGCGTGCCACGATGACGTCCGGGAACTCTTCGATACCGATGTTGTTGAGATTGACCGATTCGTTATAGAACTCGCGTCGATCGGCGATGGAATTTTCCAACCCGCTGATGCGCGCCTGCAGATGCTGGAATGTTTCGTTGGCCTTGAGATCCGGATAGTCCTCGGCGAGTGCGAACAGCTGGCCGAGACCGATGCGCAGAGCGCCCTCTGCGGCGCCCAGCGCGCCGATGTCGCCCGCCGAACGCGCACTCGCGGCACGGCTTCTGGCCTCCATTACCTTTTCCAGGGTGTCCTGCTCGTATTTCATGTATTCCTTGCAGGTGGCCACCAGCTTCGGCAACTCGTCATGGCGCTGCTTGAGCAGCACGTCGATGTTGCTCCACGCCTTGGTCGTGTTGTGCTTGAGATTGACCAGACGGTTGTAGATAACGATGGCGAAGAACACCGCCGCAACAATCAGTGCCAGAATGACGTATCCGAAGATGTCCATGATCTTGTTCCTAGCGATTCCCGGGAGATCCGCGAGCCCTCTTGGCATGCGCTGCTGACAAGCATAGACCAGGGGGTGGCAGGTTCCGGCGGAGCAGGTCACATTTTCACCGGCCGGGGCCGTATCCGGCGCCACCCAAAGGCGCATATCATCGACCTTTGACGGCTCAATCGAGGACCCACGAATGCTTCGAACGCGCGGAATCAGGCAGCCGGCATCGTGAAGGTCTCCGGCGACGGAGGCAGAATTGCCATCATGGACGGCGTCCGCACGCCCTTCGCGAAGGTGGCGACTATCTTCAAGAATTACAGCGCCAGAGAGCTGGCTGTCCATGCTGTGAATGCGCTGCTGGATCGCGCGGAGCTGCCTGCCGAGCAGGTGGACGAGCTGATATTCGGCAACGTCATCGTCGATCCCAGAATGCCGCATCTGGCGCGGGAGATCGTATTTGCTTCGCGCCTGCCCGCCAGCGTGCGGGCGCTGACCATCATCGACAACTGCATCACCGGCACCTCGGCTCTGGCTGCCGTGATGGCGGACATCCAGACCGGGCGCGCCCGCGTAGGCATGGCCGGCGGCGTGGAGTCCATGTCCAATCCTGCGCTCGTGTTCAGCCGCGGCGCGGCGGCCAAGTTCGTGGCTCTGGCCACCAGCCGGAGCTTCGGTGGGCGTTTGCGGGCCTTGCTGCGGCTCCGGCCGGGAGATTTCTGGCCCGACCCGCCGGCGCTGGCGGAGCCCTCCACCGGACTAACCATGGGCGAGCACTGCGAACTGATGGTCAAAGAGTGGTCCATCGGCCGTGGGGAACAGGATGCGCTCGCGTGGCGCAGCCATCGCAATGCCCATGCCGCCACCGAGGATGGTCGGCTGGCCGCCGAGATCGCGGTTCTGGATGGTATTCAACGGGATGGCCTCATCCGTGCGCAAGCAAGTATCGAGCAGCTTGCCGGCTTGCGCCCGGTATTCGATCGATCGCCGGCCGGCACCATAACCGCTGGAAACTCGAGCCCGCTCACCGATGGCGCTGCCTCGCTTCTGCTCATGTCGGAGGAGCACGCGAGTCGGGAAGGCCGTGCGCCGTTGGCCTTCGTCAAGGCCATGGTGAACGCCAGCATCGATCCGGCGGACGGTCTGCTCATGGGTCCGGGGATCGCGGTGCCGCAACTGCTGGCCCAGACGGGACTCACCCTTGCCCAGATGGACGTGGTGGAAATGCACGAAGCCTTCGCGGGTCAGGTATTGTGTAACCTCAAAGCCTGGGAACGAGGCTGGAAGCAGCCGGCCATCGGCCGGGTGTCGGACGAGCAGCTGAATCCCATGGGCAGCTCTATTGCCATCGGGCATCCATTCGCGGCCACCGGCGCGCGAATCGTCTTGACCCTGGCCAACGAGCTCCAGCGGCGTGGCGGGCGTTACGGCCTGCTGAGCATCTGCGGTGCCGGCGCGACGGCCGTGGCAATGATTCTCGAACGCCCGTAGCCGTGCCGCGCAATCCCAGTGAGCAGAGAGTTCCCGTAGCTTGGCGATGAACGCAACCGAAACGACCCTACGGCTGGAACATCGCGATGACGGTGTGGCGGTTCTGTGGGTGGACGATGCCCGCGAGCCTGTGAACACGTTGAAGGCCGAACTCGCCGCCGAGTTCGATCTGGTACTGGATGCGCTCCAGGACCCTTCCGCCGCCAAGGCACTGGTCATCATTTCCGCCAAGCCCGACAATTTCATTGCCGGCGCCAATCTGGAAATGCTGCAGTCCATAAAGAGTATTGCGGAAGGCCGTGAACTGGCCGAGCTTTCCCAGGCCATGCAGCGGCGCCTGACTTCGTTGCCCATGCCGGTGGTGGCAGCGATACACGGTAGCTGCCTGGGGGGCGGGTTGGAGCTGGTGTTGGCCGCCGATGGGCGCGTTGCGAGTAACCATCGGGCCACCCGGCTTGGTGTTCCGGAAGTGCAACTGGGCCTGCTCCCCGGGGGTGGCGGCACCCAACGCCTGCCGCGCCTGATCGGCCTGGCGCCGGCGTTGCGCTTGCTTCTGACTGGCCGCCAGCTGGGTGGCGACGAAGCATTGGCGATGGGACTCGTGGACGCGCTGGTGGACCGGGAGAAACTCCTGGAGACGGCGGTTGCACGGGCGCTCTCCATGCGCGGTTTGCACCGCCGGGCCGGCCGCCCGCTGATATCGTCGCCGCTGGCGTCGCCCTTTAACCGGCGCGGTTTCTTACAGCTGTTGGTGGCGCGAAATCCCATCGGCAGGCAGTTGTTGTTCGCCCGCGTGCACCGCCAGACCATGGCCAAGACGCGGGGCAACTATCCTGCTCCCGAGCGCATCATCGAGGTTGTCAGAAAGGGGTTGGAGCAGGGCCTCAGCGCTGGATTCGCGGCCGAAGCGCGGGCCTTCGGCGAGCTGGTGGTGAGCCCCCAGTCCCGGCAACTGGTGCACATGTTTTTCGCCACCCGCGAGCTCGCCAGGGACACCGGCATCGATGAGCCGCAAGCGGACACGCAAATCAAACCCCGGGACGTGGAGGCGGTGGGCTTGCTGGGCGCGGGGCTCATGGGGGTCGGCATCGCGTACCTGTGCGCGGCCCGGGCCGGCACGCCAGTGTCCATCAGGGAACGAGACCAGGAGAGTCTGGACCAGGGCATGGAGCGCTTGCGGGATCTCGTCCATGGACGGGTGCGGCGCGGGCGCATGACCAGCACCGAAGCCGAGACCGTTCTGGGGCGTGTTACCGGCGGTCTGGATATGGGCGCTCTGGGAGCGGCGGACCTCATCATCGAGGCGGTGTTCGAAGATCGGGATCTGAAACGTCAGTTGCTGGCAGAGGTGGAAGCACTGAATGAGGCGCAGCTCATCTTCGCCTCGAACACGTCGTCGATTCCCATTGCCGAGATTGCTGCCGGAGCCAAGCGGCCCGCCAACGTCATCGGCATGCATTATTTTTCGCCGGCCCATCGCATGCCTCTGCTGGAAGTCGTCGTCACCGAGCAAACGGCGCCCGGCGTCACGGCTGCCTGTGTTGCTTTCGGCAAGCGCCAGGGCAAAACCGTCATCGTCGTACGTGACGGGGCGGGTTTCTATACATCGCGGATTCTGGCGCCGTACCTCAATGAAGCAGCCCGGCTGTTGCTCGAGGGCGTGCCAATCGAAGGCGTCGATGGCGCGCTGGTGGACTTTGGATTTCCCGTCGGCCCCCTGAGCCTGTTGGACGACGTGGGCATCGATGTGGGCTACAAGGTAAGCGGTGTTCTGGAGCATGCCTTCGGCCGTCGCCTCCAACCTCCCGCGGGGCTGCAGAAACTGTTGGACGAGGGGTCTCTGGGCAAGAAGAGCGGACGTGGGTTCTATGTGTACGGCGGCCGGTCGCGGCATGCCAACGACGGCATCTACGCGCTCCTGGGGGTGCAGCCCACGGACAAAGCCCAGGCCCGGATCCAGGCAATTCCTATCGCCGAGCGCTGTGTTCTACAAATGGTCAACGAGGCGGCCCGGTGCCTGGAGTCCGGAGTCTTGCGTTGCCCCCGGGACGGCGATATCGGCGCGGTATTCGGACTGGGGTTTCCGCCGTTTCTCGGCGGTCCGTTTCGATACGCCGACGCCCTGGGCGCAACCAGCCTGGTGAGCCGGCTGGAACATTTTGCCCGTATCCACGGCGAACGCTATCAACCCGCCGACATCCTCAGGGGACTGGCGGAGCGCGGCGAGCGCTTTTACGGTGGCGGCGCCGGCTCGCCATCGTGACATGGTAGCGTCCTGTCAATCACGGCCCAGTGAGGCTAGTCTCTGGCAGGCATGAACCCATTCGCATCCAGAATACTGATCTCCCTCGTGGGTGTTCTAACAGCCGTTGGCGTTCAGGCTGGCACGCTGAAACTCGATCGTGAGCCCCTTCAAGGGGTTCTGATCATCGGCCGAACCGTTCCCGGAACGACAGTGACCATCGATGGCAGTGCCGTGCGCGTGTCCGACGACGGCGTGTTTCTACTGGGCTTCGGCCGGGATGCGCCTTCGAAAGCACGCTTGAGCGCGAAATTCCCCGACGGCAGCCGTAGCCATCGGGATCTCCGGGTTGCGCAACGCAGCTACAATGTGCAGCGCGTTGACGGTCTTCCGCCGAGGAAGGTGTCTCCCAGTGAACAGGACATGGTACGTATCCGTCAGGATATCGCCCTGGCGAAGAAGGCGCGTGCCCGCAACGACCCGCGCGAGGATTTCCTGGCAGGATTCCAGTGGCCCGTGAAGGGTCGCATCAGCGGCGTTTACGGCAGCCAGCGGGTTCTCAACGGCGAGCCCAGGCGGCCGCATTTCGGCGTCGATGTGGCGGCGCCGGTGGGTGCCATCGTGCGCGCACCGGCGGACGGCGTGGTAACGCTTGCCCATGGCGACATGTTTTTCTCGGGCGGAACCCTGATCGTCGATCATGGGCACGGGCTTTCGTCCAGCTTCCTGCATCTGAGCGCGATTCTGGTGAAGGAAGGCGACCGCATCCAGCAGGGCGAGCCAATCGCCAAAGTCGGCGCCACCGGTCGTGTCAGCGGGCCGCACCTGGACTGGCGCATGAATCTTCTTGGCAATCGGCTTGACCCCCAGCTTCTGGTGGGTCCCATGGAACCTCAGTAGCTCGCCGTTACGGGGTTTCGGCCAGGAGGCTATCCACGGCGGCTGCAAGATTGTCGTAGCTCTCGAAAGCTGCGCTCGTCTCGGCAACGCTCTTGTGGTCATTGGCGCCGGTGGCCACGAAAATAGCACGTGCCCCCGCCGCCCGGGCAGCCTCGATGGTCGCCATGGTACTGCCAATCACCGGCACGTCGGCCAGCGGCACCCGCAGGCGTGCGGCGATCTCCAGCAACATTCCAGGGCTCGGCATCATGCATTCGCACTCGTCCTTGGGCAGACATGAGCAGAAGAACACCGCGTCCACGCTGCCGCCGGCCTCGAGGAGCTCGTGCTGCATTTTGTGGTGAATCGAATTGAGTGTCTCGATGTTGAGGATTTTTCGCCGCAGGCCCGGTTGATTACTGGCGACGACGACTCGGTAGCCGGCGCCGTTGAGTCGCGCTATGGCCTCCAGACTGCCGGGAATAGCCCGCCATTCCTGTTCAGACGTGATAGCGGCGCCGGAATCGACGTTGATGGTGCCGTCCCGATCGAGAATCACCAGCTGCACCTGTGGCCCTCCGCGTGGCTTCTGTCACCAGGCCCATGCCTTTCAGCACCGATTGTAATGACTTCGGCCGCCTGGGGTATAGTACCCGGCTTTGACAAAGCGTCGGAATCGGCGCTCGAATCCCGAGCAGGGAGGATGCCATGTCGGCGGAAAATCGTGAACTCAAGCGTGCCGGATTGAAGGCGACAGTGCCGCGGCTCAAGATTCTCGAGATTCTGGAAACCTCCGGCACACACCATTTGAGCGCCGAGGACGTTTACCGGGAGTTGTTGGAAGCGGGTGACGACGTGGGTCTGGCGACCATCTACCGGGTCCTGACCCAGTTCGAATCGGCGGGCCTGGTCAGCCGGCATCATTTCGAGTCCGGTCATGCGGTTTTCGAGCTGGAACGCGGCCACCATCATGATCATGTGGTTTGTGTCCAGTGTGGAAAGGTCGAGGAGTTCTTCGACCAGGCTATCGAAAATCGCCAGAAGGTGATCGTGGAAAAGATGGGCTTCGAGATCCAAGATCATTCCCTGGTGATCTACGGGAATTGCAGTAAACCGAATTGTCCCGACAAGCCCCGTTAACCGTCGTTTTCGAATCTCTGAACCATGAGCATTCAACTCTACAACACACTCACACGCCGTAAGGAGGCGTTCGTCCCCGGTGATGCCGCGCGCGTGACGATGTATGTTTGCGGACCGACGGTGTACAACTTTCCACATATCGGCAACGCCCGGCCGCCGGTGGTTTTCGATCTTCTCTACCGGATCCTCGCGCGGCAGTATCCGAATGTAATTTATGCGCGCAACATCACGGATCTGGATGACAAGATCAATGCCGCGGCGAAGGAGGCCGGCGTCCCTATCGACGTCATCACTTCCAAGTACGCGGCGGTTTTCCATGAGGACATGGCGGCCCTCGGGGTGCCGTTACCCACCATCGAGCCTCGCGCCACCGAGCATATCGATCAGATGATCAGAATGATCGAGACGCTGATCGAAAAAGGCCACGCCTACGAAGCCGATGGCCATGTTCTGTTTCACGTGCCTTCTTTTCCGGAATACGGAAAGCTATCCAGGCAGGACCGGGAAAAAATCATCGACGGTGCTCGGGTCGAAGTAGCGCCGTACAAGCGTGACCCCACCGACTTCGTGCTCTGGAAGCCATCGACGATGGATCTGCCCGGCTGGGATAGTCCATGGGGCCGCGGCCGTCCGGGATGGCACCTGGAATGCACTTGCATGATCGAAGAGCATCTGGGCAATACTATCGATATTCACGGTGGCGGCAGTGATCTGGTATTTCCCCACCACGAGAACGAGATCGCGCAAGGCGTCTGCGCCCACGACGGCGAGCCCTTCAGCCGTTACTGGATGCACGTGGGCTTCGTCAACGTGGACAAGGAAAAAATGTCCAAGTCACTGGGCAACGTGTTGCTGGTCCGGGATCTGCTCGCGGAAGCGCCCGGCGAGGCTGCACGCCTGGCTTTGTTGAAGGCGCACTACCGCAGCCCGGTGGACTGGACGTCGGATACGCTGGATCAGTCCGCCCGCACCCTGGACGGTCTTTACCGTGCGCTGCGCGATTTGCAGGATGTGGAAACGGGAGATCCCGGCGACGACGATTTACCGGCGGAGTTTATCGCGGCGCTGGAGGACGATCTCGATACGCCCCGGGCGCTGGCCATTCTTTTCGATCTGCGCCGCTCGGCACGCCGCACCGGCGACCCGGGCGAACGTGCAATTCTCAAGGGTAAGCTGCTGGCCTGCGCACGTCTGCTGGGGATCGGTCAACGGGATCCGGACGACTGGCTGCTCGAGCGCTTCGGCCAGGTAGACGACATCGAAGAGATAGAGCGTCTGGTGGCCGAGCGCGACGAAGCGCGCCACGGGCGGGATTTCGCCAAGGCAGACCGAATTCGCGATTCCCTCGTGGAGCGCGGTATCGTCCTGGAAGACGGGGCGGGAGGCACGCGCTGGCGGGTCGGAACCGACGCGGCTCTGGACCAGGAGGAGCAGGGCGGGTGATTGGAAAGTTCGTGGGCGCCATCTTACGCGGGCTGATCCGGGCCTATCAGCTGCTGATCTCGCCGCTCCTCGGCCCCCGCTGCCGGCATCTGCCGAGCTGCTCGGAGTACACCTCGGAAGCCATCGCCCTGCACGGGCCGGTGCGCGGCGGCTGGATGGGACTATGCCGAATCGTTCGCTGCAACCCCTGGGGCACCAGCGGCTACGACCCGGTTCCGGGAAGTGACGGGGCCCGGCCCAACGACCGCCCGCGGCACGCGCCATGAGGGTAGTGCTGTGACTGGCACCTGGTCGCCGGCCGGTTGGCGCGCGCTGGATGTGCGCCAGGCGCCCGACTATCCCGACGCCTCCCATTGTGCGCGGGTCGAAGATCGCCTGAAGGGTTATCCGCCGCTGGTGTTTGCCGGAGAGGCGCGCAATCTCACCGACGCTCTCGCGGAAGTCGCCGACGGGCGCGCGTTTCTCCTACAGGGCGGTGATTGCGCCGAGAGTTTTGCCGAGTTTCATCCGGACAATATTCGCGATTCGTTTCGCGTGCTGCTGCAGATGGCGGTAGTTCTAACCTTCGGGGCGGCCTGTCCGGTGGTGAAGGTGGGCCGGCTCGCCGGGCAATTCGCGAAACCCCGATCGGAACCCACCGAGACCCGCGACGGCCGCGAGTTGCCTTCTTACCGGGGAGATATTGTCAACGGCATCGAGTTCAATCGCGAAGCGCGGACGCCGGATCCCGAGCGCATGCTGCAAGCCTATTCCCAGGCGGCCGCCACATTGAACCTGTTGCGGGCTTTCGCTCAGGGGGGATACGCGGATCTCCACCACGTGCATCGTTGGAACATGGACTTTGTAGCCGGACACGCCGCCGGCGAGCGCTATCGGGACATGGCCGACCGAATCGCCGAGGCCCTGTCGTTCATGGAGGCGTGCGGTATCGATTCCAGCAATGCCCCGGCGGTTCAGCAAACGCGCTTTTACACCTCCCACGAGGCACTTCTGCTCGGTTACGAGGAAGCGATGACCCGTATCGATTCCACCACCGGTGATTGGTACGACACTTCAGGTCACATGCTCTGGATCGGTGATCGCACACGGCAGCTCGATGGTGCACACGTGGAGTTCCTGCGCGGCGTCAGGAATCCTTTGGGCGTCAAGGTCGGACCCACCATGACGGCCAAGGATCTGCTCGCGCTCATCGACGTACTGAATCCGGACAATGTTCCGGGCCGCCTGACCCTCATCAGCCGCATGGGCGCGAAGGCGGTTCGCACCAAGCTGGCTCCGCTGGTGCGGGCGGTGAAAGCCGAGGGTCGCCGCATCGTCTGGTCCTGCGATCCCATGCACGGCAACACGGTGAAGTCGGCGGTCGGCTTCAAAACACGAGACTTCCAGAGCATACTGGACGAGGTGCGGGGGTTTTTCGATGTGCATTTGGCGGAAGGTACCCATGCCGGCGGCATCCACGTGGAAATGACCGGCCAGGACGTTACCGAGTGCATAGGCGGGGGACAACGGATCTCGGAGCAGGATTTGAGCGACCGTTATCATACTCACTGCGACCCGCGGTTGAATGCGAGCCAGAGCTTGGAGCTCGCCTTTCTGACCGCGCAAATGCTGCGAACCGAACGTGAGAAGGAATCATGAGCGTAGACAAACATCTGTTGGAGATTCTCGTCTGTCCCGTCACCAAGACACCCGTCAAGTTGCTGGCGAAGGACAAGCTCGCCATCCTCAATCGTGAAGTGGACCAGGGCACCGTGGAATACATAGACGGAAGTCCGGTACAAGGTTCACTGGAGGAGGCCCTGATTACCGAGGACGGACGCACGCTCTATCGTGTGGACGGCGGCATTCCCGTCATGCTGGAAGAGCAGGGCATATCGGCGAAGCAGGTGCCCGGCTGGTAGACGTCGCTACTACTCGTCGCCCAGCAGCTCGGTACGTACGAGTTCGATACCGAATCCCGCCAGTCCGATGTAGGTTCTTCGGCGGGTGGCGAGCAGCGTAATCGACGACACGCCGAGTTCACGCAGGATCTGGGCGCCGACGCCGACTTCACGCCAATCTCTGGCCCGCGTCGCTTCACTGGTAGATTCGCTCTCGTCGTCGGCGGGCGACTCGCTCAGCGACCAGGCAGGAACGCCCGACGAGCCTTCCCGCAGGTAAAGCAGGATGCCACGGCCGTCGGCCTGAAAACGTTTCAGTGCCCTGGAGATGACATCGTCACTGGTGGTGGACCGGTGGGCGAATACGTCCTCGATGATATTTTCCCGGTGAATGCGCACCGGCACCGCGGTGCCGTCGTTGACGTCACCGAATATCAGCGCCAGATGCTGTACGGAATCGAAGGGCGTCGAGTACGCGACGCCCCTTGCGGTTCCTATCTCTGTTTTCACATCGAACTCCGCCACCCGCTCCACCAGACGCTCGCGCCGCTGGCGGTAGGCGATGATATCGGCGATGGAGACGATCTTCAGGCCGTGTTCCTCGGCGAACTGAAGCAATTCGGGCAGCCGCTTGACGGTCCCGTCGTCGTTGACGAGCTCCGCCAGGACGCCTACCGGCGCGAGCCCCGCCAGGTCCGCTAAGTCCACGGCGGCCTCGGTGTGGCCGGACCGGGATCAGTACGCCACCCTCCTTGGCGACCAGCGGGAACACGTGGCCGGGACGAACGAAATCTTCTCCGGCGACATTGTCATTGGCGAGTGCGCGCAGGGTCGAGGTGCGCTCCTCGGCGGAAATTCCGGTGGTGAGGCCTGCGCGGTAGTCTACCGACACCGTGAAAGCCGTCTGCATCGGCGCATCGTTGTCGGAAACCATGCTGTGCAAGTGCAGACGGCGGGCGTCATCGTAGGTGACCGGTGCGCACACGATGCCGCTGGTGTGGCGAATGATGAATGCTACCTGCTCGGCGGTGGCGCGTGCCGCGGCCATGACCAGGTCGCCTTCGTTTTCGCGATCGGCATCGTCGACGACGACGATCATCTTGCCGGCCGCGATCGCGTTCACGGCGTCTTCGACGGTGTTGAACATCGTAGTCGCGCTTTTCCCCGTAACGGTTCGCGCTGCCGGCGTGTCGGACACTGTCTTCTTGGTCTTGTCGATCACGATACCGGCCTCGATAAAGGGATATTCAGCCTGTCGCGCGGGCTTTGCTGGCCGCGATCCGTCTTTTCTCCACGGCATCGGCCAGCTCTTCGAGCATCTCCCGGGTTTCTTCCCAGCCGATGCAGGCGTCGGTGATGCTTTGACCGTAGACCAGTGGTTTTCCGGGTGACACATCCTGTCTTCCGGCCTGGAGATGGCTTTCGATCATCACACCCATGATGCGATCTTCTCCGGCGGCAATCTGGCCGGACACGTCACGACACACGTCGCGTTGGCGTTCATACTGCTTTTTACTGTTGGCATGGCTGAAGTCGATCATCAATCGATCACTCAAGCCCGCCTCCACCAGGGCGCGGCCGGCGGCATCGACACTGGCGCTGTCGAAGTTGGGTTGCTTGCCCCCACGCAGAATCAAGTGCGTGTCTTCGTTGCCACTGGTGAAAAAAATGGCCGAATTCGCAGTCATCGTGAATGAAAGAAAATGATGCGGGTGACGGGCCGCGCGGATTGCATCCAGAGCAATCTGAATATCGCCGTTGGTGCCGTTCTTGAATCCCACCGGGCAGGAGAGTCCCGAGGCGAGCTCGCGGTGCACCTGGCTCTCGGTGGTACGTGCGCCGATGGCGCCCCAGCTGATGAGATCGGTGAAGTACTGGGGCGTGACGATATCGAGAAACTCGCTGCCGGCCGGCACTCCCAAATCGTTCAGATCGGAAAGCAGCTTGCGCGCGCTGCGCAATCCCTTGTTGATGTTGAAGCTTCCGTCCAGGTCCGGGTCGTTGATGAGGCCTTTCCAGCCGACGGTGGTGCGCGGTTTTTCGAAGTACACCCGCATCACGATGATCAATTGCTCGCTGAGCGAGCCCACCAGGCTCTGGAGGCGGGAGGCATACTCGACGGGCGGCCTTCGGGTCGTGCACCGAGCACGGCCCGACGATGGTCAGCACGCGGTCGTCCTCGCCGTGCACCAGCTGGTGGATGGCGAGGCGCGTCTCGTGGGTGAGCCTGGCCGCTGCCTCGCTGATGGGGAACTCCTCATGCAGCTGTGCAGGCGGGATGACGTCGTCTATGGACTGGATTCGCAGGTCTTCGGTCTTGAAAGTCATATGATCATGTACCACCGGCCCGGGCTTGGGCTTTAGCTTCGGCCCGCTTCTGGTCCCCTTCTGGTATGCCGTAATGCTCTGATAAATCGGGCGATTTGTGACCGGATAGTATATCGAATTGCCCGACCGCCGGAAAAGGGCGCTGACTTCCCTGGCGCGAGTCCAGGGACGGACGAGGTAGGGCGAAACAGGAGCCGGAGCCGAGCCGTGCCGCGTCAGTCGCCGGTTGCCGCGCCCAGGGTCGAGAACACCCGTTCCGCGGCCTCCAGGGTGGCGTCGATGGCCTGCTGGTCGTGGGCGCTGGATACGAAACCGGTCTCGAAGGCCGACGGGGCCAGGTAGACTCCCTCGCGCAGCATGCCATGGAAAAACCCCACGAAACGGTCCTGATCGCAGGCCATTACCTGGGAGAAGCTGCTGACAGGGCCCTGGTCGGTGAAGAACAGACCGAACATACCGCCCACCTGGTTGGCGCAGAGATCGATGCCCGCCGCCTGAGCACGTTCCACCATCCCCGCAGTCAATCGTTCGGCGCTGTGGGCCAGGCCCTCGTAAAAGCCCGGTTCCTGTACCAGAGCCAGGGTCGCGAGTCCGGCGGCCATGGCCACCGGGTTACCCGAGAGCGTGCCGGCCTGGTAGACCGGCCCCAGGGGCGCGATGTGCGCCATGACGTCGGCGCGTCCGCCGAATGCGCCCACCGGCATACCGCCGCCGATGACTTTTCCCAGGGTCGTGAGATCGGGCTCGACCCCGTAGAGTGCCTGGGCGCCGCCGAGCGCGACGCGGAAGCCGGTCATGACCTCGTCGAAGATCAGCAGACTGCCATGGGCTTCGCAGCAGCGCCGCAGGGTCTGTAGAAATCCCGGAAGCGGCGGCACGCAGTTCATGTTGCCCGCCACCGGTTCGACGATGACGGCGGCAATTTCGTCGCCGTGCCTGGCGAAGGCCGCTTCCACCTGTTGCGCATCGTTGAAATCCAGTGTCAGGGTGTGGGCCGCGAGATCCGCGGGCACACCCGGCGAGGTGGGCACTCCCAGGGTCAATGCGCCGGAGCCTGCCTTGACCAGAAGAGAGTCCGCGTGCCCGTGGTAGCAGCCTTCGAATTTGATGATGGCGTCACGGCCGGTGAATCCGCGCGCCAGTCGAATCGCCGACATGGTCGCCTCGGTGCCCGAGTTGACCATGCGTACCTGCTCCAGCGCCGGCATCAGCGCGCAGAGCGTGTCCGCCATCTCCGTCTCGACGGCGGTGGGAGCGCCAAAGCCGAGACCTCTGGCGGCAGCGTCCTGCACGGCGCGTACCACGTCCGGATGCGCATGCCCGGCGATCATCGGGCCCCATGAGCCCACGTAGTCGATGTAGCGGCGGTCGTCCGCGTCTATGAGATAGGCGCCTTCGCCGCGCTGGAAGAAAATCGGATCACCGCCAACGGCGCGAAAGGCCCGTACCGGTGAGTTGACGCCGCCGGGAATATGGCGTTGGGCCCGGGCGAACAGCAATTCAGATTGGCTCATATTTCCTCGTCCTGTGCTTGCTCGGCGAACAGGGTCGCGTATTGCCGGGCAGACTCGGCCGGATCGCCGTGACCGAATACTCCACGTATCACGGCGAGCAAATCGACCCCGGCGTCCAGAAGCGTTGCGCCGTTCTCCGGTGTGATGCCGCCGATGGCGACGATGGGGAGACTGATACGCCGGCGCGCCGATTTCACTGTCGCAATTTCCGCGCGCGTGGCATCGGGTTTCGTCGCCGAACCGAACATGCTCCCAAAGGCGACGTAGTCGGCCCCGTTGCGCTCAGCCGCTTCGGCAAGCTCCAGCTGGTTGTAGCAGGATACTCCGATAATTCGCTGACTGCCGAGACGCGACCGTGCCGCTGAAAGGTCGGCGTCTTCACGGCCTAAGTGAACGCCGTCGGCATCGGTGTTCAAGGCAAGCTCCACATCGTCGTTGACGATCAAGGGAACGCCGTATCGACGGCAGACAGCCAGCAACGCGGCGGCTTCCGTCTGACGGCGCTGCGCGTCGTGGCTCTTGTCGCGATACTGAATAACCCTGGCACCCCCGGTGATGGCGCGCACCACCACCTGCTCCAGGTCGCGGCCGGGTTGCAGCGCGCTGTCGGTGATGGCGTAGAGCCCGCGAGACGGAAATCTCAATTCCGTCACTCCGAGCCTCGCGCTCGGAAAAGGCGCTGGGGAATGAGCTGCCCACTGCCCATGGGGGTGGCCTGCTGCAAACTCATCAGTGTGTAGTCCAGTGCCTCGGCGACTGCCGCCACGGTGTCCAGGCCGTGCCCCAGGAGCGCGGCGATGGCCGACGACAGCGTGCAGCCGGAACCGTGGTAGCTGCCGGCAAGGCGCTCGCAGTGAAAGGATCGAAGCAGGCGCCTGTCGCCGTACAGACGATGCACGACATCCGGCGACGGATCGTGGGTTCCGGTCAGCAACACGAACTCACAGCCGTAGGACAGAAGCTCCTGGGCGGCCGCGTCCAGGGAGTCCGCTTCCGGGGTCAGCAGGCGTGCTTCCATGGTATTGGGTGTCGTCACCGTAGCCAGCGGCAGTAACAGCGACACCATGGCGTCGATCTGCTCGTCATCGGCCAGTACCGTGCCGGCAGCGCTTGCACACACGGGATCGACCACCACCGGGGTGCCTTGGTAGTCCTCGAGAATGGTGTGGATGGCACTGATGGCTTCGACGCTGGCCACCAGCCCCACCTTGAAGGCATCGACCCGGATGTCCGCCAGAACTACCCGCGCCTGCTCGATGATGGATATGGCGCTGACGGGCGAGCAACTCTTGACATCCCGGGTGTCCTGGGCCGTTATGGCGGTGGCCACCGGCAGGGCGTGGCCGCCCATGGCGCCAATGGCCTCGATGTCGGCTTGAAGCCCGGCGCCGCCGGTCGGGTCCAGACCGGCGAACACCAACACTGCCGGGCGCTTGCTGTTGGCGCTTTCCATGGCACCCGATTCTACCACCGCCGCCCTTCACATCCTGCGCAGCGGCGGAAAGTCAAGGCTGGAAAAGTCAGGACGGAAGATGAGAGACTATGCCGCTTTCCAGCCCGGGGCGGGGGATTATGAAGTCTTATATGTGCGTCATCTGCGGGTTCGTATACAACGAGGCGGACGGTCTTCCGGACGAGGGCATCGCCACCGGCACCAAATGGGAGGATGTGCCGCCGAACTGGGTGTGCCCCGACTGTGGGGCGCGCAAGGAAGACTTCGAGATGGTGGAGATTTGATGCCGGGCAGGGCCGGTTCCGGGACGCAGTCTGTTGTCCGGATCCCGGCGCCGGCGTATAGTCGATCCATCGAATTGACCGAAGGAATACATCATGAGTATTGAAGGCACTGTCGAATACGGCCATGAGTTGACTGCCGGAGACGTTACCATCACGGCGAGTGCCGATGAGCAGTTGGCGAATCTGTTCAAGGGCGTCGACGATGATGACATAGAGGCGATCCGCCTCTACGTGGCCGGCGGCGGTTGTAGCGGCATGACTTACGGCATGACCTTTACGGACCGCAAAACCGAGTACGACAAGGTGCTGAAGGGCGACGGCTATGTGTGTTATATCGACGTGGTGGCGCTGAACTTTTTGCGCGGCGTCGAGATCGACTACGCAGACCGTGATACCGGTGCGACGTTCGTCTTCAACAACGTCTTTCAGCAGACCGGTGGCAGCGGCACCTGTGGCGCTTGTGGAGCCGCGGTGGGTGCCGGCGGGGGTTGCGGCTGAGGTCCGGAAGGGCCCGCCTTTTCCGCATCTCCCGGCCCGGACGCTATGCCCAGCGTTCTCCTGGTCGCACACCATCAGAGTTATCGCGTTCCCGCCTATCAGAGAGCGGCAGCCGCGCTCGGCGTGCGGCTCGTGGTCGCTTCCCAAGGCCGCCATTCGGTCATCCCGGAAATCGCCCATGGGCTTCATGTGGAGTTCGGGAATGTTCCCGAGGCGGTGGAGCGCATTGTCGCCAGCGCAACGCGAGAGCCTTTCGACGCTGTCGTCGCCAGTGACGATCTGACCCTGGAGGTCGCAACCCGCGCCGCGGCCGCCCTCGGATTGGCGCACAATCCCCTGTCGGCGGTGTGCGCGGCACGGCGCAAGGATCTCGCACGGGACGCCCTACGGGCGGCCGGGCTTCCGGTTCCCCGCTTCCGATGTTTGAACTTGACCCAGCCTCTGGAAGTGCAGATTTCCGGACTGGACTACCCCTGTGTCATCAAGCCGCTGGCCATGGCGGCCAGCCGAGGCGTCATCCGGGTCGACTCCGCCGATGAATTGCGGCGCATGCTGCCGCGCTTGGCCGCCATCGTCGAAGACGCCGTGGTGCCCGATGAGCGCGAGCGGGTACTGGTGGAATCCTTTCTTCCGGGGGCCGAGATTGCCATCGAAGCGTTGCTCAGCGCCGGTCGGCTGCACGTTCTGGCGGTGTTCGACAAACCCGAGCCCTTGGATGGTCCGTTCTTCGAGGAGAGCTACTACATCACGCCTTCGCGCTTGCCGCGGCCGCTTCTGGCGCGCGCTATAGAGCGACTTACCCAAGCGTGTGCTGCCTACGGATTGCGGGAAGGTCCTGTGCACGGGGAGCTGCGGCTGCACGAAGGCGAAGCCTGGGTTCTGGAGGTGGCGGCGCGCACCATCGGCGGGGACTGTGCGCGCCTGCTGTCTTTCGGTGCCGGGCGCAGTCTGGAAGAGCTGGTGTTGCGCCACGCTCTCGGCTGGTCCCTGGACCTGGACCCCCGCGCCGGTGCCGCAGGTGTGCTGATGATTCCGACGCCGGGCGCCGGCACGCTGCGGCGCGTGGAGGGGGTGTTGGCGGCCCAGCAGGTGCCCGGCATCGACGACCTGATGATCTCGGTGCGCGAAGGCTACGAGCTCGTGCCGTTACCGGAAGGCGGTACCTATCTGGGCTTCATGTTCGCCCATGCCAACACGCCGGAGGAAGTGGAAAGCGCGCTTCGCGAAGCTCACGATTGCCTGAACATCGTCATTGCCCCATCGCTACCAGTGGTAAGCGTAGGAGTTTAATTGGGACAGTTTAAATAAACTCTCTCCCCATTATTTCCGTTACTTCTTGGCGCCAGCCTGAAATCCCTGGGGCAGGCTGCCCAAATCGCCCTCACCAAACAGAAAACCGAGCATGTGCTGCTCGATGATCTGGATGCTGCTTTGGTCGGCGCTGTTCAGCTGATTCTCGTTGATGATCATCTGCAGGCGCTGCAGCCACTCTGTCCAGCCTTCCCTGGATACGTTTTCGTAGATGCGTATGCCGATTTCGCCGGGATGGGGCGGTTCGTCGAGACCTTCCGCTTCGCGTTTCAGAACCACACATTCGACCATGCGCACCATTTTCTTCTCCATCCCCGCCAAATCGATCCGAACCGGCTGGTTACAAGGGCTTGACCACAACCAGGATGATCACCGCAATCAGTATGATGGCAGGGACTTCGTTCAACATCCTGTAAAAGCGATGCCCGTGGCGATTACGATCGTTACGAAAATCGAGCATCAGTTTACCGCAAAGCAGGTGGAAAGCGACCAACACTGCCACCAGGAACAATTTGAGATGTAACCAGAGGCTTGCCGAGTACGCGGCCCAGGCGTAGTCGGACAGCAACCACAGGCCGAATACCAGCGACCCGACGCCGCCGATAGTGGTGATGGCGAACAGCTTGCGCTCCATGATCTTGAAGCGCTCTATGCCAATCAGGTCGTCGCTCATGGCGTGGTAGACGAACAATCGCGGCAGGTAAAGCAGCCCCGCGTACCAGGTGACGACGAATATCAAGTGAAACGATTTTATCCAGAGCATGTTTCCCAGGGTTCCCGCCGTCAGCCGTCGACGCCCGTGTCGCCGCGGAAATGCCCCCCGCGTTGACAGTAATCAGGGCAGGGACTAGGCTTGCTGGAGAATAGGTTGTTGCGAATTATAACAACAACGACCGTCAGAACTATTCAGCGGCTCCGGCCGCTTTTTTGTTGCCCGGCGAGAGCTCCGTAGAGCCGGCCGACGCTTCTTCTGCGCTGGTAAAATCCAATATGGTCAAGACCTTAGAGAGCCTCCCGCGGCTTCTGTCACTCTGCTACCATCATTCAATCGGTCAGTAGAAAGGTCTCGCCCCAAGCCCATGATTCGCGTTGCCATAGTCGGTGGGACCGGTTACACGGGCGTCGAGCTGCTACGTCTGCTCGCCTGCCACCCGGAGGTCCAGATCGTTGCCGTGACCTCCCGGGGAGAAGCCGGACGCCGGGTGGACCACATGTTCCCGAGCCTGCGCGGCGTGGTGGATCTCGCGTACTGCGATCCGGCGTCCAGCCCGCTCCAGGACTGTGACCTGGTCTTTTTCGCCACGCCCAACGGTACCGCCATGCACCAGGCCAAGGCACTGCTGGACGGCGGGGCCAAAGTCGTGGATTTGGCTGCCGACTTCCGCCTCAAGGACCTGGATCAGTGGCAGAAGTGGTACGGAATGCCTCACGGGGCGCCGGAGCTGGTGGAGGAAGCGGTCTACGGGCTGCCCGAGCTCAACCGGCCGGCCATCCGCGAGGCGCGCCTGGTTGCCAACCCCGGCTGCTATCCGACGGCCGTGCTGCTGGGGTTCCTGCCGTTGCTGGAGAACGATCTGGTGGAGCCCCAGGGGCTCATCGCCGACGTCAAGTCGGGGCTCAGCGGGGCGGGCCGCAAGGCTGTTCTCGCCAGCCAGTTTTGCGAGGCGGGCGACAATTTTATGGCGTACGCGGTGGCCGGTCATCGCCATCAGGCCGAGATCGTGCAAGGGCTGAGTTCGGTCACAGGTCACGATATCGGCATCACATTCGTGCCACATTTGGTTCCTATGCTGCGCGGCATTCATGCGACCTTGTACGCGCGCCTGAGACGCTCGGACGCGGACTTACAGGAAGTCTACGAGCGCCGCTACCGGGAAGAGCCGTTCGTGGATGTAATGCTTCCCGGAAATCATCCCGATACACGTAGTGTGCGGGGCGCCAACATCTGCCGAATGTCCTGGCATCGCCCGGGCGGCGGCGACACGGTGGTGGTCTTGAGCGTCGAGGACAACCTCGTCAAGGGTGCCGCCGGACAGGCGGTGCAGAACATGAACATCATGTTCGGATTCGACGAACGGCTGGGCCTCACGCAGACGGCTTTAGTCCCGTGAGCGGCACGGTCAGGCACGGGCTTCGGTAATGCGAGTGAAGACGCAAGTCATTCGCCAATATCACCCGGTGAGAAATTTCATCATCGCGGGGATAGGAGTGCTTGCCATCGGTGCGTCGGCGTATGCGCTTTACTTGAATGCGAGCGGCTGGGCACAGGAAGAATTGTCGGCCTTGAGCGAGGAACGTAACGAGCTGATGGTCACTGTCGAAGCTTTAAGTGAGGGAAACACGACTCTGCGCGAGCGTGTGGCGATTCTCGAGCGTGCGCAACAAGTGGAAGGAAAGGCCTACGAAGGCGTTGATGTACACCTGCGCAGTTTGCAGGACGAGGTGCTGGCACTCAAGGAGGAGGTGGCCTTCTATCGCGGCATCGTGTCCGCCGGCAAGGAAAAGGGTCTGAAGATTCAGACCTTCGTGGTAGATAAGGAAAGCTCTTCCGGCGCCTATCGATTCCAGTTGGTGCTTACTCAAAATCTGAAACGGGTAAAGATGATCTCGGGCACCGTCAAATTGAATATCCTGGATGAGCAGAACGGAAAGCCCAGGCGATTGCTGCTGAGTGACATGTCCGGTCAACAGGCTAGTTCTTTGAAGTTCGAGTTCAAATTTTTTCAGCGTATCGAGGGCCGATTCACATTGCCGGATGGCTTCAAACCGGATCGACTGCAGATTCAGGTAGTGTCCAAAGGTAAGAAGCCGGCAAGTGTCGAAAAGTCATTCGAATGGCAAGGCATTACAAGTTAAGAGAGTCCCACTGATGTTTGCAAACAGAAAAAAGATCAAGTCAACCAAGATCGACACCCTCGTAGGCCGCAAGACCGAGATGCTTGGGGATGTGCGATTCGCCGGCGGCCTGCACGTGGACGGAACCGTCAAAGGTAACGTCGTTGCCGAGGAAGACGAACCATCGGTGCTGACGCTCAGTGAGACCGGCACCATCGAAGGTGAGGTGAGAGTGCCGAACGTCATTCTCAACGGCACCGTCACCGGCGACGTGCATGCCAGGCAGCATATCGAGCTGGCGCCCAATGCGCGTATCACCGGCAACGTGTATTACAGTCTCATCGAGATGGCCATGGGCGCCGAGGTCAACGGCAATCTGGTACACGTGGCAGAGGACGTGGAAGTCCCTCTGCAACTTGGCCACGGGGCGCGATTCGGATTGGCTGAAGAGTCCTGACGCAAGCTCAAGCCGTATAAATACCGCCGAGAATAACCGGGTGCTTCGCGCCGGTCACCGCGGGTAGGTTTCCCGGTAGTCCGTCCAGGGTTTGCGCCGCCAGCCAGCCGAAGGCGGCCGCCTCCACCCAGTCAGGATCAAAACCGATACTCATTGTCGAGCGCACGTCCACGGGGCGAAGGCGACGTTCGAGCCGTTCCATGGTCAACGGATTGTGCACACCCCCGCCGCAGACCAGCACCTGGCGAGCGTTGGGCGCGTGCTTGGCGATGGCCTCGGCGATGGTTATGGCGGTGAGCTCGCACAGGGTGCGCTGGATGTCCTCGGCAGCGATCTGTTCGCCCAGCCGTGCAAGCTTGCCGTCGAGCCAGGACAGGTTGAACAACTCCCGCCCGGTGCTTTTGGGTGGTGCAACGGCGAAGTACGGTTCTGCCTGGAGCAATTCCAGAAGTTTCTGATGGCATTTCCCCGAGCGCGCCCACAGGCCGTCCACATCCATGGCGACGCTGCGTTTACGGCCCGCCCAGACGTCCATTAAGGTGTTTCCGGGCCCCGTGTCGAAGCCCGTGGCGGGCACGGCATCGTCCGCCGGCAACAGGGTCAGATTTCCGATGCCGCCGATGTTGACCACCGCACGATCGTGGTCCGGGGTGCGAAACACCGCGGCGTGAAAGCCAGGCGCGAGCGGTGCTCCCTGGCCGCCGGCGGCCAGGTCCCGGCGCCGCAGATCCGCCACCGTGGTGATTCCGGTTCGCTCGGCGATGATGTTGGGATCGCCGATCTGCACGGTGCACGGAAACTCGGCGTCCGGTGCGTGATACACGGTTTGCCCGTGGCTGCCGATGGCGCGAATTTCGCAGGGCTCGACCCGGGCTTTTTCGAGCAACGCTTTGACGGCCCGTGCAAACAGCTCACCGACGCGCACGTCCAGTTGCCAGAATGTGGCTCGGTCCATGAGTTGGTTATCGATGACCGAGCGCAGCGCCGCTTTCAGCGATTCCGGGATCGGTTCGCCGTGCCACGCGATGAGTTCCACGCTATCGGGCTTCACATCCACGATGGCGGCGTCCACGGCATCCGTGCTGGTGCCGGAAATGAGGCCGATGTGGAGAGCCATGGCGGGTGCTTCTAGTGGGTGTCGGTGAGGCGTCGCTCGTCCGATGCCAGAGTAGGGTTGCTGACGATGTCCAGGCGGGCGATCAGGGCGCGGGTTTGTACCAGGAAATCCTGCTTGTACTTCTTCTCGATGGGCGCTGCGGTCGGTAGCTTCACTCTGAGCGGATTCCGGTGCACTCCGCGGACCCGGAACTCGTAATGCAGATGGGGGCCGGTAGAGAGTCCCGTGGTTCCGATGTAGCCGATGATTTGCCCCTGGCGCACCCGTTGACCTCTTCGAAGACCCCTGGCGTAGCGCGACATGTGGGCGTAGAGCGTGGTGTAGGTTGCGCCATGGCGCAGCACGATGGCCTTGCCATAACCACCCTTGTAGCCGATGTGATCCACCTTGCCGTCGCCGGCGGCCTTGATAGGGCGTGCCCCGCGGCCCGGCGTAGTCCACACCACGATGCGCCCGGAATCGATTCAGCCTGGGATGCTTGCGGCGCTGGGAGAAGCGCGAAGAAATACGCGTGTACTCCACCGGAGTGCGCAAAAAAGCCTTGCGTATGCTCACGCCCTCGGGCGTGAAGTAGGCGCTGCGCCCATCCGAATACTGGTAGCGCACGATGCGCGTGGTTTTGCCCTGATTGGTGAACACCGCGGCGAGGATGTTGCCGTCCTTGAGTTTCTCGCCGTTCTTATAGAGTTCTTCGTAAACCACCGCAAAGCGATCGCCGGCGCGAATGTCGAGGGCGAAGTCCACATCCCAGCCGAAAATCTCCACCAACTGCATGATGATTTTGTTCGACAAGCCGGCACGCTGGCCGGCCACGAACAAGGACGCATCGATGGTGCCGGCGGCGGTCGCCATGTGGCTGTCCAGGGGCACATGGACGAGCTTGCTGTCGTAGCCGACGCCGCTGCGCTCCACATGCAGGGTTCGTGTGTCGTCGAGATAGTGAACGAGCTTCGAAACGCTGTTGTCCGCCGTCAGGTGAAATTCCAGGCGCTGGCCCGGTATCAGCCGCGTCAACCGCCGCGTGTCTTTGCTGGTTTTGACGATGGCCGCCAGCTCCGCCAGCGGATAACCGTTGCTCTTGAAGATGGCGTAGAGGGAATCGCCGTTGCCGATGGAAACCGAGTGACGCCTCAGGGCCGGGGCCGGCTCGTGCAGCTCACCCCGGTTGTTGCGGATGTCGGCTGTGGCGATCACCGTCACGGCGGAGTCGGCTGAATCGCCCGGATCGACCAAATTGACCAGGTTGACGTCAGCAGGCCGTAGCTTCACGCCTGTTCGGAACGTCTCTCCATCCCGGGCGACGTTCAGCGTCTTGCCGCGCGGGCGCGCGTGGCTGAGTGCCTGGACCCGATTCGCCTGGTCCGTGTACACGGTGATGCGGTCCCCGGGGCGCAGGCGCGCGAGCACGGCCGTGGATTTTCCCGCGGCCATGATGGCGGCAAGGCTTTTCTGGGTCAGGCCTCGGGACTTGAATATGGTGTAAAGGGAGTCGCCAGGGCGCACCGTGATCGCCTGCTCGCGCAGGGCCAGCCGGGGCGCCTCTGTGCGCACGGGCGGTTGGTTGGCCATCGCTGCCGGCGCCCTGACGGCCGAGCTCAAGCTGCGCGAGTAGCGCAGGCGGATGGTTGGTGGGTCCTGCCAGGTGCTTTGCAGCGATGCCATGCTTCGCGAGGGGTTGGCGGATGCTGAGCCATTGGGCCTGGTGCTCACCTGGACGACGGCCCCGGGCGCGGTCAGGGATTCGGCCAATGCCCGGTATCCGTCCACGGTTGCAGCCCCCGTTCCGCGGCTGGAAAGGGCGAGGGTGGCCGTAACGGCCAGTAGCGCTGCTCCAATGGCCAGCAGCGGCCAGCGCCGGGCGCGGGCGTCATTGCCGGGATAGGAACGCAAGGTCATAGGGTGGGCCCGTCTCTTTTTGCTGGTTTTACTACGGATGAACCTTAATAGAGTGTTGTAATTGTTTGAAAAGCCAGTCTTTACGGGCCATCAAACCATAGCGTGCGTCGCCGGTGGCGTCAATTCTCGACAAC
>PVMK01156035.1_pt1:45000-48952 | contig 48952 bp, 45 predicted proteins | sample 1853481 | NCBI WGS metagenome assembly PVMK01 (sample SAMN08533507, study PRJNA380276) | Marine sediment metagenome, whole genome shotgun sequencing project.
CTAAGGCGAGGCCGAAAGGCGTAGTCGATGGGAAACAGGTCAACATTCCTGTACCTGTTGCTACTGCGATGAGGGGGACGAAGAAGGCTAGGTTGTCCGGGTGTTGGATATCCCGGTTTAAGCATGTAGGGAGTGGCTTTAGGAAAATCCGGAGCTGCAATTCCGAGATGCGATGACGAGGCTCTTTATTGAGCTGAAGCAACTGATGCCATGCTTCCAGGAAAAGCCTCTAAGCTTCAGGTAGCAAGAGACCGTACCCCGAAACCAACACAGGTGGACAGGGTGAGAATCCCAAGGCGCTTGAGAGAACTCTGGTGAAGGAACTAGGCAAAATAGCACCGTAACTTCGGGAGAAGGTGTGCCTCTGGTGGTGATGGGACTTGCTCCCTGAGCTGCTGGGGGTTGCAGTGACTAGGTGGCTGCGACTGTTTACTAAAAACATAGCACTCTGCAAACTCGTGAGAGGAAGTATAGGGTGTGACGCCTGCCCGGTGCCGGAAGGTTAATTGATGGGGTTAGTCTTCGGACGAAGCTCTTGATCGAAGCCCCGGTAAACGGCGGCCGTAACTATAACGGTCCTAAGGTAGCGAAATTCCTTGTCGGGTAAGTTCCGACCTGCACGAATGGCGTAACGATGGCCACACTGTCTCCACCAGAGACTCAGTGAAATTGAAATCGCTGTGAAGATGCAGCGTACCCGCGGCAAGACGGAAAGACCCCGTGAACCTTTACTACAGCTTTACACTGAATTTTGAACATGCTTGTGTAGGATAGGTGGGAGGCTTTGAAGCGAGGACGTCAGTTTTCGTGGAGCCAACCTTGAAATACCACCCTGGTCTGTTTGAGGTTCTAACCCAGGCCCGTTATCCGGGTCGGGGACAGTGTATGGTGGGTAGTTTGACTGGGGCGGTCTCCTCCCAAAGAGTAACGGAGGAGCACGAAGGTACCCTCAGCGCGGTCGGAAATCGCGCATTGAGTGCAAAGGCATAAGGGTGCTTGACTGCGAGACGTACAAGTCGAGCAGGTGCGAAAGCAGGTCTTAGTGATCCGGTGGTTCTGTATGGAAGGGCCATCGCTCAACGGATAAAAGGTACTCCGGGGATAACAGGCTGATACCGCCCAAGAGTTCATATCGACGGCGGTGTTTGGCACCTCGATGTCGGCTCATCACATCCTGGGGCTGTAGCCGGTCCCAAGGGTATGGCTGTTCGCCATTTAAAGTGGTACGCGAGCTGGGTTTAGAACGTCGTGAGACAGTTCGGTCCCTATCTGCCATGGGCGTTGGAGATTTGAGAGGAGCTGCTCCTAGTACGAGAGGACCGGAGTGGACGTACCTCTGGTGTTCCGGTTGTCACGCCAGTGGCATTGCCGGGTAGCTATGTACGGAAGGGATAACCGCTGAAAGCATCTAAGCGGGAAGCCCCCCTCGAGATGAGATCTCCCTGGGTCCGCGAGGCCCCTGAAGGTCCGTTGAAGACTACGACGTTGATAGGCTGGGTGTGGAAGCGCAGTAATGCGTGTAGCTAACCAGTACTAATTGACCGTGAGGCTTGATCATATAACACCCAAGCGGTTTTCGAACCCGGGTGTGCGAAGGCAACATCCCAGCGCCTGAATTTACAACTTCCAGATTGTTTACCGGTTTACCTGGCGGCCATAGCGAGCGGGAACCACCCGATACCATCCCGAACTCGGTAGTGAAAACGCTCTGCGCCGATGATAGTGTGGGGTTTCCCATGTGAAAGTAGGACACTGCCAGGTTCTTATTCCAAGCCCCCGATGCTGGTCAGCGTCGGGGGCTTTTTCGTTTGGGGAAAACATGGGGATACCGCACAGGCGCCGCCCCATGAGTTCTTGAAGGAGGAGTCCCGACGTGAACGGCAATCCAGAGATCAGCAAGCATTATGAGCGTGGCGATTTGTTGGAAAGGCTGCAGGCGGCATTGATCGATGACGGTGTCGATCCGGACCACCCGACTCTCGAGGCATTGGCGCCCTTCGACCCTTTTCACGGCCGCGGTCTGGAGGCGACCAGGGAGCTGGCGGATGCGCTCCATGTGTCGGCTACCGATCACATCCTGGATGTGGGCAGCGGAATCGGTGGTCCGGCACGCTTCCTGGCGGATCGTTTCGGCTGCCGGGTTACGGGTATCGATCTGACCATGGAATTCTGTGAGGTTGCCCGCCATGTAACGCGCACCCTTGGCCTCGAGGAGAGGGTCGGATTCGAGCAAGGCGACGCATTGGCGATGCCTTTTTCGAGCGCGAGCTTTGATGGTGCTTATTCAATGAATGTCTCCATGAACATTGCAGACAAGCCCCGCTTCTATGACCAAATCTATCGCGTGCTCCGCCCCGGAGCGTGGCTGGTGCTTTCCGAGCTCGCACTGGGATCGGCGGGCAGTCCGGACTACCCGACGCCGTGGGCAAAAACGGCGGCATCGAGCTTTCTCGTATCGTTGTCCGAGACAATCGAAGGGCTCGAGTCCAGCGGATTCGTCGAACTGACGTCACGGGATACGGTAAAGGAGGCCTTGGCATTCAGCGCGCGGTCCCGGGAAATGGTCGAGCGTGGAGAGAAGCCGCCCCACCGCGCCGTACGGCTGATTCATGGGGATATCGCGGACGACGCCATGTCGAACACCATGAAAGGCATCAAGGAAGCACGGCTCGTCCCCATCGAAGTCTTTTGCAGGAAGCCTGGCAGCGAATAGAAATGATGCGCGTGCTGGTTCCGAGACGCCGGTAGTCTTCATCTGCTCGGAGCGGAACGAGTGTCTCCAGAACGCCAGGCCTTCGCCGTCGCCGCGATGAGCCGCAGCGCAGTTCGACTGCCGTCGTCTTCTCCTTTCTCGAAGTCCCCTTCGACGTTCCCCATTTGATTGGTAACGTGGGCAAAGCAGATAACCGCTCTGGAACGGGCGCGGGCAAAAGCGTAAAGGGCGGCTGCCTCCATTTCCACGGCAAGAATATCGAGATCTTTCGCCTGATTGATAGCGTCCTCGGTTTCCCGAAACGGCGCATCCGTGGTCCAGGTTGCCCCTCGGTACACCGGCTCGGGCAGATCGGAGAACGCGCCATCAAGGAGACCCAATAGCGCGTCGTCGATCGCCGAGAAATCCGAGGGAGGAACGTAGTGGTAGCTGGTTCCCTCATCCCGAAGTGCCTTCTCTATCAACACGAAGAACGGGGGCTTTCCTGTCGGCGCGATCTGCCCGGAAGACGTGATATTGATGAGCAATTGACACCCGGATGCAAACAACTCTTCAGCCACCAGTACGGCGAATGGCGCTCCCACGGTGTAGGGGATAATACCCAGCGCTATTTCGTCGAGCTCAAAGTCATACATTCTCGTGTGGTAGCAAGCCCAATACTCGTTGGGGCTAGCCTGATTTCGGGCCAACAAGTTCTCGACAATGTCTCCGTCGGGGTCCAGAACGCAGATCGACGGGACTTTCCCAGTCGAGATCGCGCTTTGGCGTCTTGCCTCCCTCAGCAGGTTTTCCGGCATGAACACGGAAGGTTGTTCATAGGCCTTCCGCCGGGTGATCGGTGGAGTCGTATCGAACTTGCTCATTGACCGCCGTTTGGAGTCTATACGGCGCTCTGCGCGTGGGCAGCGGCGAGTATACGCTCGAGGTTCAGCGGTACAGGGGGGCGTTCGACCCGGGCGTGGTACGACAGCGGCAGCCACTGCTCGAAGCTCTCGGAGAGGGGCCGCGAACCGTGCAGCTTGATGGCCCCCGAGCGCAGGGCCTCGCGCACCGGGATGTCGCCCATCCACACCCTCGTCATCGTCCGTAAGTCGGTGACGACGTAGAGGTCGACATCGAACCCGGGATCCCGAAGGCACAGGTCACTTTCGCCGTCCGTCATGACAAGCCACCACCTGTCGGTCCGCCAATCGGCTTTCTTCAGCCTCCGTCGTCGGCTTCGAGTACACCGACCGACCG
>PVMK01161299.1_pt1 | contig 48942 bp, 44 predicted proteins | sample 1853481 | NCBI WGS metagenome assembly PVMK01 (sample SAMN08533507, study PRJNA380276) | Marine sediment metagenome, whole genome shotgun sequencing project.
GCGTTCCGTGTCCGGGTGGAGGAACCCTGGGCGTGAACCTCGAAACAGGGGAAGCGACGCTGACCGACTGTTCCGCCGGAGGCGTCACCATATCTGCAGCCCTGTTCCTGTTCGCCACGAGTACCGGCCCCTCCGCGTATGAAGCGAACTTCAGCGGAATCTTGTCGGTGAGCGGCAGCTTCATCGGCACGGTCGAAGTGCTCAATGCGTTCATTCAGTGGACCGATCCGGCCAGCGACGCCAACACGTTCTGGGAAGTCACGGTGAGTGTCGGCGGCCAAATCTTCATCGCCACGAGCGCGGGCTCCGGATTCGATTGCCCCGAAGTCAATGGAGGCGGAAACGTGCCTGGCAACGGGATGTGTGATGACGGCAGCGACTGTCTGTCCGGTTCCTGTCGTGACCCAGCAACCAACCCGTCGGAGGGATGCACCTGCCGACACGTGGACGGAGGAGCGGCGGCGGCGACTGCTCCGCGTGCCTCGGGACCAACGCCGCAGGACCCAATGAGCCTTCCGACCGGGCGACGGACTGCGGGACGCAGGCGGTTGATTTCATGTGCACCTGCGCGACCGAGCGTGGCAACACAGTCGTCTTCGCGCTCTCGCCCGCAGGTTGCTTCTGTACTAACTGCATCGCGGGTCCCGCTCGTGACCGGGTTCGCTCCTCTTTATGGTGAGCGTAGGATGTTCTGCGCAATTCAATAGAATTGCTTACACCATTTGCGGAACAGATGGATGTCGCCGTCATCTCCCAAGACGACCGGTCTCTCGCAATATGATTTTGTTGACCAGATATCGAGGTCTTGACTGTTGATGAAGACAAACATCGGGGACAAAGCGGTATAGGCGGCGCGGTGGACAGCTCTGTCGAGGGCTTGCTTGACGTGCTTGTTCAAGTGGCGGTCGAGGCGCTCTTTTTGCCTTTTTAGGAATCGAGGAAGTTTCACGTCATCGAAAGACACCTGAAAGTAGAACCAAAAGTTTGTCGAGGTCTCATCAATCGGGGTCAGAAAAACAAGATGGTTTATCTGCAATCCAATCGGATGAAAACGATTGTGGGCCATGGGGAATCCAACGCCTACCGCGGCCTCTTTGACGACAGAGTAGATTGGGACGTTCCTCATGAACTTTGGCAGAATCCCCATCTTTCCAATGTGAAGTGTTTGGTAAAAGTGTTGGCGGTCGGCCACTGCTTCCGTGATCTGATCGACCTGGTCAAACTGGTGCAATGTCCGAAAGTGTAAGGTGTCGACCGAGTTTTCGGCGGCGTCCTGCGGGTGAATGGGATGCACGCCTTGATAGCTCATGTAGGGGCGGCTCCAGGTTCCTTCCGGGCGAAAGAAGTCAGACACCTTCCAGGTCGAAGGCACCTTGTCTTTGTGATGATAAACGAAGACAAGACCTTCAACGATTTCAGTTTCCCAAGTGAACACCTTCGCTTTGGGCACAGAGGCGTGGCTCGCCCCTTCACGCACGTTCCCTGCGCGTCAAAGGTAAGGTGGTGGTAGGGGCACTCCACGCAGCCATTCTTCAGCCGGTTATTCCGCCCTTTCGCGTCTCGTCCCAAATGGGCACCTTGGTGAGGGCAGTACGCATCCATCACCGTAATGCTGTCGTCCCCCGTTTTGAAGGCGATGATGTCGTGCCCGAGAAACTTGAATGACCGGATCTCGTCCTTTTTGAATTCGCTAAAAGGGGCCAGGTGAAACCAACTGTTCGGAAACGGAGGTAACCTGGTTTTCATCGAGCTCGAATGAAAGAGTGGCCTGTTGGTCGTCACGGGGGAGGAACCGTAACACTGACGCCATTCTCATGACAAGCTCGGCCAGTAGCAGCAGACTGGCGTCGTCACAGTCATGCGGGCTCGCTGGATCGCGTCGCATGCAACGGTCGTCGTTGCGAGGTGTGCATGTCAAACGTCCATTGACGTACACGCGCACACCTTCGAGTGACTTTAAACACTTTGCGTAGGGACCGCGACACGGTTGCCCTAGCCCAGCGGGGCGTTCCGCAGCTGGCGCGCTGTGATTCGAGCGCTTTCTCGACTGGCACGCTTCGTGCGTTGGTAGTGCTCCATAGTCGCAAGGACAACCTCGCGCGACGACAACCAACTTACACGCGGTCGATGCCCGTTGCCCGCGTAACCCTAGCCCCCGCTGGTTTCCCCGACCTCGCGGGGGCTCTCTTTTTTCCGTTGAACCGCCCCGGGAATTCCGGAGACTCGTTTACATGAGTGCAGCCTCCATGACTGGGCTGCTCTGACTTTGATAGTACCCCGACTCGAGTTCGAGTGGGGGAATGTATCCGATCGAGTTGCGCACACTCGACGTCACCGGGAAAGTGGACTGTGTGAACCAGAGATTTCCAAAGCGGTCGAACGCGATCGAGTGAACCTGCTGACTTCCGAGGTCGACGCCGGGAACGCGCACTTCTTCCACGCACGGATTGCGTCCGTCACGAAGCGCGTGACACTCAGGATCGAGTGCGCGATCGAGCGGAAGGCGGGCGATTGTGTTGTCGAAGAACTCGCTCCATACCAGGTGCTCTCCGTCCGGCGAGATGGCGATTCCCCACGGCCCGGGTCCGACGGCTTTAGCCCGAGCGTCCGTTCCGATCCCGGCCTCCAGCGGGTACGCGATGACCTCGCCGGTCTCCGGATCCAGACGTCCGATCGCGCGGCCCCAAAAGAGGGTGAACCAGCTGGGCCGGGGCCAACGCGCCAGCGGGAAGCGTGTAGCGCGCGAAGCAGCCTACGGGATCGGGAGAGGGCTCGGAGCAGAGCAGCTGGTCCAGCGGTCGATCCCAAAGGAAGTCGTCGTCGTGGGGCGAGGTCTTTGGGTCGAACGCCACAAGGGCGCCCGCGCGCGGGGCGTTCTCAGCGGAACCGGCAGAGGGCACCGCTCGCGCGGAATGCATTCCCGACTCCGCCACCCAGATGACACCGCGACGGTCATCCCAGAGCGGGCCCATGGCCTCGTTGCGGTTCCCTGGCAGGTTGTAGGCGCGAAAGATGCCGCTCTTCGGGTCGTAGGAGACGACCCGGCTGTGGTTCGTGCCTTCTCGAACCAGATGCCCTCCTCCCTGGCTGAGCCAGACGCGTCCCTCGCCATCGACGATCACACTCTCCCCGAGGACGCTGTTCTGCGTCGGCGCGCCATGGCGGCGCGTAAACGGGAGCGCATCCGGATGGTGGGGGATCCAAGTGTGCCCGGTCACATGTGCTAAGCCCGAAACGCTCACGCGCTGGAGCTGGGTATGGAACTCGCCCAGCATCCACGCGTTGCCCTCGGCGTCCAGCGCGAGGGCCAGTGGAAGGCCGCTCCCGCTCCAGGCGCCGTCGTCCCCTCGGCGTGGGGCGTCCTAGTGGCGATACACCACGTGGTCGGCGAGCGAGAGGATGGAGGAATTGCGGATGGCAGGGAGTGACCTCGTGCAGCCGATGCTCGACACGAGCATCAGCAGCAACAGGGCCATGCGCATCGAAGTCACAGCCGAGACTTCTGTCGGCGATGAGCGTGAAGGGCAAGCGGCGATCGGAAGATGTGCAGCCGGGTGCGTTGGTAACACTTCAGGCTGGTGCTCGGCTTCTGGAGCGTCGATCCGTTAGGTCTCGTCCGCTTGGCATGTTAGGGTTTCGTCCGCGGCTACCTGCACCGCGTGCGCTGATCGCCCTGACGGATGTCAATGAGCGCTTCACCGAAATTGGGCCTCGGCTCCGGAATTGGGCTCGTCGTCGCCAACATGGTGGGGGCGGGGGTGTTCTTGTCCGCTGGCTTCATGGCACAAGATCTGGGACCCGGGCCGATTCTGATCGCCTGGGTGGTGGGCATGGTGCTGGCGCTGTGTGGCGCGTTGTCCTACGCGACCCTCGCGGAGTTGGTGCCGAGATCCGGCGGCGAGTACCGCTACCTGTCGGAGCTGATGCACCCGGCGCTCGGCTATCTCGCGGGGTACGGTTCCATGCTGCTGGGGTTCTCCGGGCCGGTGGCGATCGACGCCATCGCGGCGGCAGCGTTTCTGAAGACGCTCGTCCCGGGCGTGCACATCAAGAGTGTTGCCATTTTCGTCATCGTTGCGGTCACGGTGCTGCATGCCGTCAATCTGCGGGTTTCGAAGGTCGGCCAGAACGCGCTCGTAGCTCTAAAAATCGTGATCGTGCTCCTCTTCGTGGCCGTGGGGCTTTTCTTCGGGAGCTACGAAGCACCCACCTGGCAGCCCCCTGGCAACCCCGACGGCTTCGCTTGGCCGCCGTTCATGGCCAGCCTGTTTTACATTGCGTTTGCGTTTAGCGGTTGGAACGCTGCCGTCTACGCGGCCGAAGAATTTGAACACCCGAAGCGCGACGTCGCGAAAGCTACGCTCGTCGGATGCCTGGCGGTGGGCATCTTGTATTTGGTCATCAACTGGATCTTCGTGGCCAACCTGACCCCAGAGAGCGCCTCAGCTGTGTTCAGCTACGAGGAGAAACGCATCACTCTGGCGCACGTCTTGGCCAACGATCTGCTTGGCGAAAGCGCAGCGGCGGGCGTGTCGATCATGATGATCATCGCCTTCATCTCGGCTGCGAGCGCCATGACCTTCGTCGGGCCGCGCGTGTACGCCGCCATGGCTGAGGATGGATTTCTGCCCCGTGTCTTAGCCGCACGGGACGGACAGGTACCGGTGGGTTCCGTCATCTTGCAGGGTGCGATCGCCATCCTAATCGTTCTGGTCCAGCCCTTTCAGAACATCATGCACGACGTCGCCGCTGTCCTCACCCTGTTCACGCTGCTGACGGTATTGTCGCTCTTCAGGGTGCGCTTTGCGCGCAAGGATTTACCGAGGCCGCCAGCGACGCGACTCGCGGCGGCAGCGGTCTACTCACTGCTCGCCCTGTGGATGTTGTATTACGGCTTTCAGGCGAAGACGCAGTTGCTCTTGTGGATTGGCATCGTCGTCGTGGTGGCGCTGGGGGCGTACGTGGTCACCAAAGTATTGAGGAAGATGAGAAGGCGGCCGCGCCCGGACTCGTGAAGAGATCTAGAGAACCGATCCGGTTGGGATCGCGCCACTGTGCGCTATTCGACGTACCCGAGCGCCTTCAGTTGCTCTGCGAGTGCAGGGTCCGGGACAGCGCTGTTGACCGGCGTCTCGCGAATATCCAGCGAGTCCAGGAGCGCCTCGAGCTCGGCGGCCAGCGCGGGCGTAGGTCCCGATCCGCGTGCACCGTTGTACGCGACGATCTCGTCCTGATGTGTCTCCAGGTCCCGGACGACGCCCCAGCCGTCCTTGATGGCTGCTTTCTTCGCTGCAAGCTCCGAAATGACTGCTCCTCCGGATGACGACCCCAGAAGGGACCGCCCGATCATCTCCTTCGGTTGAGCCACACCGAGCAGATCAAGGAGCGTCGGAGTGATGTCGATCATTCCGGACAACTCCTCGTCTCGCGGGTGCATCGCCTGACTCGCGGGTCGCCAGAAGATCGCGAACGTTTCGATGAGCTCCGGGTACAGGGTGGAGCCGTGACCCATTCCGCCGTGCTCCAAGAACTCATCTCCGTGATCGCTCGTGATGACGAGCAGAACATCACGCTCGGCGGCCACGGCCTCGAGCTCCTGCACCAGTTCTCCGATGAGGGAGTCGGTGTAGAGCACGCCGTCGTCGTATGCGTCGATCGCATGTGCGAGTTGTTTTTCGGAAACCCAGGGCGTTAGCCCATTGTCGTAGACTATGCGGCCCGAGCCTTTGCGGAACACCTTGGGGAGCTTCCCGTGGTGGGCGTACGGGTTGTGGACATCCATGTAATGCAGGTAGAGAAAGGTCTTCTCTGCTGCATGTTCGCGAATCAGCTTCGAGGCGGCTTTGTTGATGTCCGCACCGTCGCTCACCCCACGCGCTCGCCCAGTGAAGGCGTATTGCTCGAAGCCCTGGGCAAATCCGAACTTCTTACGAAGCCACGGATTGGCGATCACCCCTGCTGTGAAATACCCCTCGCTGGATAGAACTTCCGCAAGCGTGAGGTTGTTCTCGGCAAGGAGAGGGGTTTTGGATTCGCCTTTGTTCCCGAAACCGTGGGTACGCAGATCGAACTGCACGCCATGCGCGTGGGGCGGTTTGGACGTGAACATCGACGCGACGGAGGGCACGGTTTGCGACGCGTGCGCCAGCATCCCGCTGGCAACGAAACCCTCGTTCGCCAGCCGATCCAGGTGAGGTGTCGTGGGTCGGTCGTAGCCCAGGGTTCCCACGTGATCACGGCGCAGAGTATCGATCAGCACGAAGACGACAAGTGGGTTGCGTTGAGCATCCACGCGCATCTTGATGCGAGGGTCCGGGGGGAAGACGTATAGGAAGGCTAAGAGTCCCAGCACCGCGACCAAGCTGACTGCGGCGAGACTTCTTAGAAATCGAGGCCAAGCGTGTTTCATGGAATCCTGGTCCCTTAGCGCGTGATCTCCCTCATGTGAAGCTACGGTTGCGGGTCGGCGAGGAGCGACACAACCCGGATCCGCACGTGGAGCTCGGGCGCGAACAGTGCAGACGCGTCCCAGCCCAGCGTTTGGGCTCGGAAGCGGATTCGACGGACGTTCGACTCGACTTCGGTGAGGACTGGGTGCCGCGCTAGGTGCAGCGCTGCGCCCGACCCGCCCCAGTGTCCCTCGATGATCGTCTGTGGAGCGTCGTCCCCGGTGTACCTGCGCCGACGCAAGTGCGCACCGTAGTCGGGGTCGGGGACTTCGGCGGCTGCGACAACGCCCTGCTCTGAGAGCAATGAGTTGAGTCGCACGCTGGCCTCGCTGCCGTCAGACTTCTCCAGCACCATCTGTACGGGAGGCGGGTGATGGAAGAGGCCAACGAGTCGCCCCCCCACGTTCCTGTGGAAGCGTACCTCAGCCACCAGGAGCGAGTCCCTGTGCTCACTGGGGATTTCGATCGGCTCATTCCAGCCGACGTCGCCTTCGAACAGCGTTTCTGAGCTCACGGCCAGGGGCTCGGTGCGTCGCTCGAGGAGCGTGTAGTACCACTCCGCGACGATCGGCCGGTACAGGCGTGCGACCGACAGCTCGTTGGAGACGCTCGGATAGTTGGCGGTTCGAAAGAGGAACTGAGGAGCCTCGTCGCTTTCCAGGTACCGGTCGATGGCGGCGACGGTGCGGGGTGACCAGACCTCGTAGTGGGCCACAACCGGGACGGTCTCCGAACGCAGACCGTGGGCTAGGATCGGTGTGTAGTACGTTCCGATCGTCGTGACCGAGCCGTCGATGTCTGGGAGGGGAGCGTGGTGTCGAACGCGTGCCCATTGCTGCTCGAAGTACCATTGCCGCAGCTTGAGCGGAGTCCTGGCGAACTTCGCGGCCGCGGTGGGTTGGGTCTGGAGATCACGTGCCAGGATATCTCGGGCGTACCAGTCCGACAGGGGCGTGGAGCACAGCGCTAGTGATGCGATGGCCAGGCCGACCGCGCTCTTCGCTCGCCAACGAGGGATCGCGCACGCCCACCAGCAACAGATCGCCGCCACAATCTCGGTGCCCACCACCAAGAGTACTGTGGTCCACGAGCGTATGACGTGAATCGCGTCGTGGCGGACGAACGCCCCCTTGTACAGCAAGAAGAGGAGCACCCCGAAGGCGAGGGCCAGGGGCCATTGCCAGCGGTGTCGGATCTGCAGGCACCGGGCGAGACCTGCGCAGGCCACCCCGAGTAGGAACAGCGCCGGAGCCCAGGCGCTGTCGCTCTGCGAAAACGCCTCAGGGTAGGCTCGTGTGCTCTCGACGACGTGGATCGTGTAGCGAGCGAACCCGGCGAGGTCGCCCCCGCCGAGGTAGAGGAGGCCGGTTGTGAATGCGGCGATGAGCAACACGGTCCACGGTATTCGGCGCTGGAGGAGGTCGGCGGCGAGCAAAGCGACCGCGACGACGCCGGTAGCGATGAAGAGGTTTCCCTTGGCGTGGATGGACAGCGCCGCGGCCAGGGCCAACGCCCAGACCAGGGGTGACGGAACGCCGCGGGACTGGTCCTGGGTCCGCACTATCAGCAGCCCGAAGATCGGGATGTACCAACGAGCGTCGTCGCTGCCCGCCAACAGAGGTAGCAGTGCGGCGCTGGCAAGCAGGAGCAGCCATCGGCGTTGAGGGAGGTGGAAGCTGCGGTCGGCGAAGAATCATCCGATGAGTGCGCCCAGGGCGATGTGGAAGGCGACGAACAGAGAAAACGTCCCAGGATCGAACAAGGGGAAGCGCAGGAATCCCCATACTCCGCTGGTATGTAGGGTGTCCGCTCCCCAGGGGCGCCCCTGCGCGAAGAAGGTGTGGGCCAGCGGCGTGAAGGACAGATCTGTTGGCAGCGTGGAGGCGGTGTCGAGCTGGAACGGGAAGCTCCACAGGATGGCCCAAGCGATCATCGCTAGGTAGATGGCCGCCCAGCGTACTCGCGCGTCGAGGTTTCTCAGCATCCTACTTGAAGTATCCCAGTGCCTTGAGCTGCTCGATCATCTCTTTGGAGAGGCCTCCCTTGGGATGGATGGCCTTGGTCTTGGGGTGGGCTGCTTCCCACTTCCTTAGATAGGCTTCCATCTTGGCAGCCTCGGCACCGTGGTCCGCAAGCTGATTGGTGGCTGCGCCGTTCTCGTTGATGCCCTTCGCTTGAATCTCTCGCGGCGCCGTGCCCTCGTGGCCGTCGAGGTTCTCGAAGTACTTCCATGAGTCGGAATAGACACCCAGCTTGTCGTTTTTTCGGAACAGGGTTTCGGTGACGATGTATTCGGGCAACGCGGGCTTGGGACCCTGGCCGGTGATCAACGTCTCGAGAGAGAGTCCTTCCATCGGTTCGGGAATGGCGACGCCGAGCAGGCCGAGGATCGTGGGCGCCAAGTCGAGGAGCTGCACTTTCTCGTTCACCTCTCTGCCGCCGATACCTTGGAGGTGGTGGTAGAAAATGAGAGGGACCATCACGTTGGATTCGTAGAGCACGAAGCCGTGGAGGCTGGCCTTGGGAATCGCTGGGTGGTCGGTCAAGCCTTGGCCGTGATCGCTGGTGATGATGAAGAGCGTGTCGTCCATGCCCGGCATGGCTGTGAGCTCGTCCACGAATTCCTTGATGTCTACGGATATTTGACGCAGGGCCGCCGCGTACTTTTCGTGGCCTTCGCGCACCTTGCCATCAAACCGGCCGATGTACTCTGGTCGCAAGGGCGGGCCTCCACCGTGCATCTCCATGATGTTGAGTTGCATGTAGTAGGGCGGCCTAGGCGTTGGGCCCATGGCGTCCATAGCAGCACGGAAAACCTCTCTCGCCGTGCGGTGCTGAGCCTTGCGGGCCTCGGCGGGCGCCAGCCGACTATAGAGGCGACGGCTATCCTGGTAGTGGTCGAAACCTTGGTTGAAGCCGAAGCTGCTGTTGATATTGGGATTGGCCGTGACGCCGATGGTGGTGTAGCCCTCGTCTTGGAGGACCTCAGACAAGGTGATGAACTCGTCGGCCAGCATGTCTCCATGCTCGTCATAGATGCCTAGGGTCCGGCCGTGGAGTGAAGAGACCATCGTGCCGATGGAAGGACGAGTCCAACTGCAGTTGGCGACCGTGCGCTTGAAGAGCACTCCCTGCCTAGCGAAGTCATCGAGCTCCGGAGAGGTGTCCGCTCCGTAGCCGCAACAACCCAGCACATCGGCGCGCAACGTGTCGATGATGACCATCACCACGTTGGTCTTCTTCGAGATGGCGCGTTTCTCTTTGGTCGGCGAAGGGGAAGACTTGCTACAAGCCGCGCTCACGATGAGGGTGCAGAAGCAAAGGGCGAGGGCAAGCAAGCTGAGGAGGTTTCCACGGCGAGTGAGTGTTCTCATGAGCGACATTGGCGATTCGCCCATAGTGTACCGAAAACCCTGCTGGGTCACGATGACTCGACCCCGCGGCGCACGAACTCGGCCCGGGTCCGATCGCGCGTGCCGTGATGCTTCGATAGCCGCTCTTGCATATGGCGCGGGATCCGGGCAAAAAGGCCTGCGGTCCAGGAATGCGCGCTGAGTCACAAGAGGTAGGAGCTGACGACAAGCGCTCGCCGATCTCGTGGGCCCTGCGAGTTAGCCAGCTGACCTTTGCAGCGTTCGCCGCTGCCGCAGCGATCGCTGCGCTCGAGTGGTTGCTCCTTCCTCCGATGGTCAGAAACTCGCTCGAGGGCTCGAGCGTTTTTCTGTTACCCGCGCTCCTGTGGGGCGTGAGCCTGGTTTGGACCCTCGCCGCTGGAGCCTCGGTTCTGACGCTAGAAGCGTTCGACTGCCTTCTTCCCCAACGGCGCCCTGCAAGCGTGCTCTGGCTTTGCCTGGCTGTTGCCCTGCTGATGTCGCCGTATGCGGTGTGGCTCGCGAGTTTCACTTTTTCCGGGCCAACGGTGCAAGATCTCTGGTTTCAGCCCGCGCTCGTGGCGCTCACCACGATAGCGATCTGCACCGCGTTTGCGAGCTACGCGTGGGTGGCGCTTTCACGGCCGAAGTCCGGCAGCATCGTCGCGTTGTTGGGTGTCGGCATGCTAGGCGTCGGTCTCGCATGCGTGCTCACGAACAAGTACGTGCTGCCTAACGAGTACGAGCCGATCCACCGATTCGTCAGTATTGCGGCAGTGCTGCTTTGGGCCCTGGGCTTCGACTACATGCTGCGGCCGGTGCGCTTCATGCAGGCACGATCCGCTTCGGTTCGAGCCATCGCCGCTGGGCTCGGTGCCCTGCTCGCGACGGCGCTCGCGGCAAGCTCGTTCGTTCTTAGCTCCGAACGTGCGGCTTGGGGCTTTGCGACGTGGGGCGAGACCTGCGTCGCACGCTATCTACCCACACCTAGTGGTCGCAGTGACGAAGCGATGCTTGTAGGCGATGCGCTGCCGATTAAGCCGGTTTTCGACAGCGCGAAGATACGGGCGCTCAGGGCAGAAAGAGCCAAAGCAAGACCACCCCACCTGGTGCTCTTCTACATCGACAACGTCCAGACAGATCACGTTGGCGCGTATGGGTACAAGCGAAACCCAGCGACGCCGAACATCGATGCCTTGGCGCAGCGGGGTGCCATCTTTCGGCGGGCGTACAGCGCGTACCCCATGACACGTAACTTCGCATCGCAGCTCCTCACGGGGCGCTTCATCGGATCGTTCAACACGCACGCGCCGCCCCGCCCGTTCATCGACGAATCGCTAACACGACAGCTGAAGCAGCGAGGCTACTCGTTCTTCGTCCATAATTACTTCGATGTGAGTTTCCGTGAGGGATTCGATCCCAGCGCATATGGTATCGATACGGCCGTTCGTCAGCCGCATCGGAGAGACCTGTACGCGATCAAGACTTGGCCGAACGTCCCGGTCGAGGGCCTTTTCTCCAAGCTGAAGGAGCATCTCGAGCAGCCAGGCGTGCGCGAAAAGCCAGCGTTCATTTGGGTGCACATCATTTGGCCGCACTGGAAGGGCAAGGGGTTCGTTGGAAGCCCCGAGTTCGATTTCGGCAGCGGCCTTCTCGATGACTATGACAGCGCGATTGCAGCTTCCGACGCTTGGTTACCCAGGTTTCGGAAGCTGATTGAGGAGAAGCTCGATCACCCGGAGAACACGGTCTGGTTTATCGGTTCGGATCACGGCGCGGGCGTGACCCGCAATCAGCGGGACGTCGGGAAGACCCTGTATGAGGATCACATCCGCGTGCCGTTGATCATCCAGGGCCCCGGCGTTACGCCAGGGTATTATGACTTCGTCGTCGATTCCGCTCTCGATGCAGCCGCGACACTTGTTGATTTTGCTGGGCTTCCAATCCCCGAGAGCTGGGACGGCGTTTCTCTCTTGCCCCTCATGCAGGGCAGCGCCGAGCCGAGCCCCCGAGCCATCCCTCTAATCTACAAACGGCGATGGCAGGGAATGGTTTTCGAGAACTGGAAGTACATTGCTTACGGCAACACCATCCAGCTCTTCGATCTGAGGACTGATCCGTTGGAGCGGAGGAATCTTGCCGACAGCCGTCCGGAAGTAGTCGACAGGCTCCGGAGCGCGACACGGAGTGTGCTTTCGTCACGCATCAAAGCCTTTGAGGGAAAGGCCGGTCACGAGCCGTAACGCTACCGGCGACTCGACCCTCGCGGCAGGAGCGTCGGTTCCCACGCTAGATGTGGTGGAGCCAGCTCAATTTTTCTTTTTGAGGGTTAAGCTGCGCGGGTGGCGCTACCTGCTTTGCCGGCTTCGTCTACGAAGAGGCGACGTTCGGCGTTGACCAATTCGAGCAGTTGCCTTTGGTCGATCAAACCGGCGTCGAGGAGGGCGCGCATGTAGCCGTCGGCGTAGCCTCGGGCCTGGGCGAGGGTGGCGTAGTTCGCTCCACTGAAGCGGGTTTCGATCGTTTTTCGCACGAGGCCGCGCAGGGTTCCCTTGAGCTCGTCTAGGTTCATGGCCGTTCCTTCCTAAGACCGCAGTGTCGGTTTAGGGCCGCTACGGTCAAGAAAACGGCGGGCCAAGGTCGCTAGAAAGAGGTGAGCTCTCGGAAGTCTCGGATTCGCCCCTCGAGGTCTTCGCGGCTGAGCTCTTGCAGTGCCCCGATGCCGACGTCTTGTACACAGAACGACGCGGTTGCGGAGCCGCAGATCACGCCTTGGCGGAGGTCGGTGTGGCCGTTCGCCGCGAGGTAGCCGAGGAAGCCGCCGGCAAAGGAGTCGCCGGCGCCCGTCGGATCAGAAACCGACTTGAGCGGGTAGGCCGGGGCACAGAAGATGTCTTCTTCGAGGAACAGTAGGGCGCCGTACTCGCCGCGCTTCACGATCACCGTTTCCGGGCCGAGCGCACGCAACGCTTCGGCCACGGCGAGGGGGTGATGGAAGCCTGTCAGCTGCCGTCCCTCTTCTTCGTTGATCACGAGGATGTCCACGCGCGTGAGGAGCTCCTTGAGCGGGTCGAGCGCGGTGTCGATCCAGAGGTTCATCGTATCGGCAATGACGAGAGTGGGATTGTCCACTTGGTCGAGCACGTTCAGTTGCAGCTGTGGCGCGATGTTGCCCAGCATCACGAATTCGGAATCGCGAAACGCGGCCGGGATTTTCGGGTTGAAGTCCGCGAAGACGTTGAGGTCGGTCTGAATGGTCTCGCGCGACGTGAGGTCGTCCGAGTACCGGCCTTCCCAGTGGAACGTTTCTCCGTTCGCTACCTCGAGTCCGGTTGTGTCGATGCCGCGGCCTCGGAGCATGTCGACTGCTTCACGGGGGAAGTCCTTGCCGACCACGCCGACCAGCCGGACGGGAGCGAGCTGGCAGGCTGCGAGCGACGCGTAGGTCGCCGACCCACCGAGAATTCGGTCGTGTGAGCCGAGGTGATTGTGGATGGTGTCAAAAGCGACGGAACCGACGACGAGAAGCGAGGACATGGTGCCTTTCAGGGTACGTATTTGCCGATGAGTGGCCGTAGCTTGTCGCGTGCGGCCGCAGAGATCGAATCGGGGCTGGTGATGATGGCGCCGGCGAGGGCCGAGGTGGCGGGGCGCGCGGCCGGGTCGGGCACGGATTGGGCGAGCTCGACGATGATTTCCTTGGCTTTGGCGACGTTTCCTTGCATCACGGCGATGACCGCATTGACCGTGACCGCATCGTGGCCCTCGTGCCAGCAGTCGTAGTCCGTGGCCATGGCGAGCGTTGCGTAGGGCAGTTCCGCTTCCCGGGCGAGCCGCGCCTCGGGCAAGTTCGTCATGCCGATGACCGACACGCCCCATGATCGATAGAGCTGTGATTCGGCGTGTGTGGAAAACTGAGGGCCTTCCATACACAGGTAGACACCGCCCTCGTGTACCGTTACGCCGGCTCGTCTTGTTGCGCCTGCAAGCGAGCTCGCGAGCTGTGCGTCGATCGGCTCTGCGAACTCCACGTGTGCCACGACGCCGTCGTCTTCGAAGAAGGTATCGACGCGATGCCTGGTGCGGTCGATGAACTGGTCGACGACGATCATGTCACCGGGATGAATGTCCTCTTTCATCGACCCGACGGCGGACACGCTGAGGATCTGCTCCGCCCCTGCCATTTTGAGAGCGAGGACATTTGCCCGATAGTTGATTCGGTGCGGCGGGATGCGATGTCCTCGGCCGTGACGGGGCAGGAAAAGCAATCGCGTGCTTCCGATCGTGCCCGCGATGATCGCGTCGGAGGGGGCCCCGAATGGCGTCGTCATCTCGAGCTCTTCCACGTCGATCAGCTGCTCGAGCGCGTAGAGCCCGCTCCCTCCGATGACGCCGAGTGTTCGTTGTACTTCGCTCATTTCGTGTAGGCCTGACGCATGACGGTGACTGTACTGACCTGGCCCCCGCGGAACATCTCGAGCTGAACCTTCGACCCCACCGGCCCGCGGAGTCGTTCCACGATCGTCTGGTAGTCGAGCTCTCGAACCGAGGTGCCGTTGATCGCAATGATGACGTCGTTGGCTCGGATACCAGCGAGGTCGGCGCCACCGCCCGCCGGGACTGAGACGACGCGGAGACCTCCGCCTTCCGAGTAGGCGAGCTTTGCGTGAATTCCGCCAGTCGGCTGGCCTCGACCACCCCCGCCACAGCTTGCGAGCAAGGCGCATCCCAAGACGAGCGCGGCGACCGTTAGAGCATGTCGGCTCATTGTGAGGCACCGGCATAGCCGGGTTCCCGGTGAGTGCAAACCTGCGCCGAGGCAAGATTGACAGCCAAGCCCGCGAGAGTACCATGCCCTCAACCCCGCGAAACTGTGAGTGAAACTGCTCTTGGGCCGACACGATGTATAAGCTCGTCATCTCGGACGACGAAGGTCACGCAACCGTCGTACCGCTTCTGCGCGACGAGATCACAATCGGACGCCAGGAGGGCAACGCCATTCGGCTCACCGAGCGGAACGTGTCGCGCAGTCACGCGCGTCTGGTGAGGCGCAATGGGTCGTACGTTGTCGAGGATCTCGGCTCGTACAATGGCATCACCGTCAACGGAGAGCGGATCGACGCCAAGGCGGAGCTCGCTGCCGGTGATCAGCTCGGTATTGGCGACTACGACCTCGCGTTTCAATCGGACGTCGTCGCGACCGCCAACACGATGCCGTCGCCGAAACCCAAGAGCCAGCCGCCCCCGAGGTTGGTCGTTCTCAGCGAGCCCGCGGCGGGGGCGGAGTTCACGTTGACCAAGCCCGCGCTTCGCATCGGTCGCGACGAGCGCCTCGATATTTGGATCAACCACAAGTCGATCTCGCACGAGCATGTCGAGGTTCAGGTGAACGACGGCAAGGTGACCGTTTTCGATCTCGAAAGCGTCAATGGGATGCGGGTCAATGGCGTCCAGGTGTCGCGGGCGATGCTCGAAGCGGGGGATGTTCTCGAGCTTGGTGAGGTTCGGTTCCGGTTCGTTCCAGCGCAGGGTGTGCACAGCTTGAAGCCGCTGCCTCACGAGGCTCCCGAGGCAATTTCGTCGAGCTCGTCGCGAAAGCCGCTCTTCGCGATGTCGGTGATCGGGCTGCTCGTCGTCGTAGGGGCTGGCGCGGTGTTCGCGACCATGCGCGGCCCGGTTCGAGGTCCAACGGTCGAGGAGGCCAGGGCACAGAGCGCTGAAGTGATTCCACTCGCCCCGGTGCCCGTGGAGGAAGCGTTGCCTTCCGAGCCACAGGTGGACGCTGCGCTCACTGAACACGGAGTCAGCCACGAAGGAGACCCTGAGAGCCAGCCGATTGAGGAGCCGCGCGAATGGGAAGGGCAGTTGGAGCGTGCCCACAACGCGCTGGCGAAGGGGCGCCTCGACCGTGCGTATTCGATCGCGGATGAGCTTCCGGGCGACAGTGTTCTGCGCAAGACGCCGGAGTTCGGCGAGATTCGCTACCGTTACGCGCAGGCCCACATCAACGACGGCGAACGTGCGCTCGGGGCCGGGGATCGCGAGATTGCCCGCGCTGAAGCCAAGCTCGCCCTGGAGCTCAAAGGCACCACGCCGAAGCAGCGTTAGGACGCGCGGCGGTTGATGAGAAGCGCTCGTGCCCTCCAACCGAGGCCTACGGTACGGCCGCACGTGGCCCCCAGAGTGACGCCGAGGCGCAGAATCGCTGATTAATGGGCTCCGCCCATGACAGACTGAGAGTGCGTGTTTGGGGGAACACAGTCTTGTTGGGGTCCGTCCGTGCGGTGCGCATCGGCGGCGGCCCTCGTCCTGGTCGTCTTGGCGGTCTTGGGGGTGGCGGCGCTGTCGCCGAGTGTCTCGTTCGCCCAGGAGGCGACACTCCAGGGTGGCGGCATGGACCTGCACCTGTTTCGACCCGCCGTAGACACGAGGGGCTACTTCACGGTCAACGGCACGGAAGTCATGCCCCACAAGGAGTTCAGCTTCGGCCTCGTCCTCGACGCGGGCTTCGGCATCCTTCGCTACAACGGTTTCATCAACGACCCGAACGTAGCGGCCGACACCGCCTCGCGCGAGAGCCGAATCGCGAAGCAAGCGTTCACCGGCACCTTCATGTTCAATTTCGGTCTCATCGATCGATTGGTGATCGGCATTCAGCTTCCGATTACCTTCTTCCGGGGCAACAGCGTGCAGACCCCAGATCGAAGCGGGAGTTGCCTCGCGGGCTCGGGCACGTGCCTCTACAACTTGGAGGCCAGCGGGTTGCGTTCACAAGGCGTTGGGGACCTGACGATTCACGTGAAGGCGCGCTTGTTGAATCTCGGGGGCAAGAGTCCGGTTGGCATCGCGATGACCTTGCGCGCGGGCTTCCCCACCGCGAAGACGGCGCAGTTTGCGGGTGAACCCGGTTTCTCCCTCTGGCCCACTGCGGTGGTGGAGTTTCAACCGATTGAGAAGATTCGTCTGGGGCTTGAAGGCGGGTACCGTTGGAACTCCAAGCAGGGCGCAACCTTCATCTGGGACGGTCGCTCCGATCCGTCAGACCCCTTGGGGCTGGCAATCGATCCGGTCGATGACCCGAACGTGGGCCGGCGGTTCACCTACAACGATCTGATTACCTTTGGTTTCGGGGCGAGCTTCCGAATCGCCCGTTCGCTCGACCTTATCCTCGAGTACTACGGCTCCCAAATCGCCCAGGAAATTGGGACCAAGGGCACTCTTTCGATGGAGGCGCTCGGCGGGTTCAAGTACTTCGTCACCAACAAGAGCTTCCTCTACTTCGCGGCGGGCGCCGGCATTCCGAAGACCGGTTTTCAAGCGGCGGATGTTCGCGCGACGATCGCGTTCATGTACGAGCCAGCCGTGGGTGACCGCGACAAGGACGGAATCGCGGACGATGACGACGGATGTCCAGACGATGCAGAGGACAAGGACGGCTTCGAGGACAGCGACGGCTGCCCGGACCTAGACAACGACGGTGACGGGATCCTCGATGTCGATGATGCCTGTCCCCTCGTGAAAGAGGACTACGACGGGGACCGCGACGAGGATGGCTGTCCCGAGGGCAGGGAAGGCGACCGCGACGGGGATGGTATTCCCGATGTCGACGACGACTGCCCCGACGAGCCGGAAGACTTCGACGGGTTCCAGGACGAAGATGGTTGTCCGGACCCGGACAACGATGGCGACGGGATCCCGGATGAAAGGGATCTGTGCCCGAACGATCCCCGAGGACGTCGATGGATTCGAAGATGAAGACGGTTGTCCGGATGTCGACAACGACGGTGACCGGATCCTCGACGTGGACGACGCGTGTCCGAACGACCCGGAGACCTACAACGGCAACGAGGATGAGGACGGATGCCCGGACAAGGGCCTGGTGATCCTCGAGGACACTCAAATCACCATCCTCGAAAAGGTCTACTTCGAGACCGACAGCGCCATCATCAAATCGCGGAGCTTCGCGCTGCTCGACGCGGTCGCTGCGACGCTGAATGCAAGCCCACAGATTACGTTGGTCGAGATTCAGGGCCACGCAGACGAGCGGGGCAGCGACAAGTACAACGTCAAGCTCACGCGGGCTCGAGCCTCTTCGGTCATGAACGCGCTGATCGAGCGCGGGGTCATCAAGAGCCGCTTGAGGTCGGGCGGATACGGTGAACGATGCCCCGTTGATCCCAAGCACAACGCCAAAGCTTGGGAGAAAAACAGGCGCGTCGAGTTCAAGATCATCGAAACAGACGCAGGTCCCACCGGAGTTGAGGTAACATGTCCTCGGGGCCGCTCTCTGGTTCCGAGGTGATATGCCGCGCGAGCGCTTCGTTGAGTTGATGACCCCTGCACTGACCCGTTTCAGTCAGGATCTGACATCTGTCCTGCGTATCGTCGAAGATCCCGAGATCGACGACGAGAGTCGCGCTGCGGCCGCAGGCGTATTGCTGCACGTGATTTTTTCGAACGGCGTCATCCCAGAGGTCCGCGGCGTGCTCCGTCACCTGGGGGATGTCCTGTTGATTCGACTCGTCTTGAACGACGTTCGCCAGCGCTCCCCCGATGCATTCCTGAAACACTTGCAGGAACTGCCGGAGATGCTCGAGCCTCTATCCGACGAGCTCGACGCCATGCGCGCGTATCTCGATGACCGCGTCAGTGTGCTCGAAAAGGCCGTCGAGAAGTTTCCGAAGTCGAACCTTCAAGGGCATCAAGCGTCCGCGTGCGTCGAAGACGCCGAGTCGAGCACCTGGCTCTACGACGCGGTGCATGAGGCGCTGATCGACGAAATCGACTTCGACGAAGAGGACGTCGTACGGGAGCTCAAGCAGGTCGACCGGATCCTCGCCCCGCTCGCTTCTCGCGTTCAGCGATAGCGTTCAGCGAAGTTTCCTACGCCGCCTTGCGCCGCGGTTCCGAGATCTCACGGAGCAGCCATGTTCCACGCGACGCCTTCGCAGGCTTGCGCGCGAGGACCCGAAGTAGCTCGACGGCTTCAGCATCCCATTCGAGCAGCCTTAGGATGCTGCCGTCCGCGGACCGAAGATCGGGCTCGGCGTTCGTGCGGCGCCGCGTGATGTCGTCCGCGTCGGACTGGGCGCGCGTCTCGACCAGGAGCATGACCTTGCTGCGCAGTACGAAGCCAAGTGGGCTCGAGGCAACAACGAAGCTCAGTGTCATGAGGCCAGCGCGAGGGGAGAGGAGATGGACCCGCAGTCGCGGCACGCCGTCCGACGACAGCTCCCAGCTGAACGACATTTCGGGGGCATCGGCTGGAGAGCGGAGCTCGGATGCGAACTGGTGAAGCGCGGCGGCCGTCTGCGCCACCGTGCAGGTCATGTGATGCCGCGTGCCCGTTAGGAACACCGGCAGCAGGAACAGCGCGGCCATAGGTTGCCCGAGCGCGACTAGTCCGAGGCCACCCGCGACCAACGCGGCTAGGCCGGTCGCAGTGGTCGCGTCGAGGAAATCACTTGCCCGCGTTTCGCCGACCGGGAGATCTTTGCGGAGGGCGGGGCGCCAGTCGCGACGCTGGGAGCGGGCGGTGCATTTTGCGGGGAGATGCAAGGACAGCGCGATCAGCGGAAGCGCGCAGAACAGATAGTTCGGGGCCAGCCATTGCCCGAGGGCGAGGAGGGTGGCTGTGGTCGCAAACACTACCGCCCATCGTGCCTGGACCAAGAGCCGGCCGCGGCCCATTCGTAGCTCGATCGATCGACGCTTGAGGAGGACGAGCGCCGCCAGCAGAAGCAACGCCCACGCGATGGGGAGCTCCTCCGGTATCGTGAGCGGTCGGAAGCCAGCAGGGGCGGGGGCGCTGGGGGCCGTCACCGGCAGGGTGATCGCGTCGGCCGGGACGTCGAGCGTGAGCGGCCATGCGGTCATGCGCGGAAGGTGGACGCGGCGCCACTCGACGACGGTGCGCTTGGCGCGATGGGCAACTTGGAAGTCGACGCCTGCGGGCGTGTCGTGCATCTCGGTCGGAACCGACGACCCCAGTGGCGCGCGGATCTCGACCGACACGTTGTGAAGGCCCGTCTCCCACGCAGGAACCGACCAAACGATACGCGCTCGCGACTCACCTTCGACCTCGACGGCTTTGACGTCGGCCTTCGTGCGGTAGCGCATGAAGACCCGGTACTCACCCTTCCGTGGGGCGTCACGTCGTGGGAAGGATAGGTGGATGATGCCACCGTCGCGAACCTCGGCTTCGGGGCGGAAGACCTCGCCTTCCTTGGAACGGAAGTAGGGTGGTCTGTAGAGGTCGAGGTCGACTTCTGGGCCGAGTCCCGCGAGCTCGATTTCGTGCAACCATCCGGCGTGTACTTCAACGTCCAATCGAAGGAGGATACTCAGCGTCGCGTCGCGCTCTACGTCAACGGTCGCCCTGGCGCCCTCGACCACTGTGCGGGTCCATGCCTGGGCCGGCGACGACGCGCCGAGCACGGCGACGAAGACGAAAAGACGGAGGGCTGAAACGCGGCCGGGGCGCATGACCCGAACCTAAGGAATTCCGCCGCTTCGGTGAAATTTCCTACTGCATCCGGAGCCACGATGGCATGAACAATAGGACGAATAGGGAAAGGGTTAACCAGCCGACGATGCGGCGTCGGGGCGATAGGTGCGCGTCCTCGGTGGGCGGATGATTTGGTCCGGTCGCGCGGGTGAGCGCCCATAGGACGAAAGCCCAGACCAGCCAGTGCATGCCGGCCGTGGCGTCATAGAGGAGCTGGTCCCCGCGCATCCCGTCGAGGTAGCTGGGAACTCCGTATGCTCCGCTCACGATGATGGCAAGCAGTGGCAGAAAGCGGAGGAGCTTTCGGGAGAGCTGATCTTGGCGACGGCCCAGGAGCGCATAGGCCACATGGCCACCGTCGAGTTGCCCGAAAGGAAGGAGGTTGATCATCGTGACGAGCAGACCGGCCCAACCGGCCAGCGCGGTCGGCGTGAGCATGATGTCGTATCCCTGCGGGATGGGGCCCTTCAACCAGCCCAGCAGCCCGAGATAGAGCAGGGAGCGACCCTCGAGCATGTAGGGAGCTTCGGGCAGAGCTTCGATCGGGGAGGTCGCGAGCCCATAGATGATGACGGGCACCGCAACCGCCATGCCGGCCAGCGGGCCGGCAGCTCCGATGTCGAGCAACGCGTTGCGAGAGCGAATCTGCTCACGGATCTGGATCACGGCGCCCAGGGTGCCAAGTAGGAAAAACGGGACCGGGATGAAATACGGAAGTGACACGTCGACGCGGTGATACCTGCCGGCGAAGAAGTGGCCGAACTCGTGGGCCAGCAGGATTGCCATGAGCGGCACGGAGAACACCCACCCCGTTGCCAGCTCCGTGAGCGAGGTGGGCACCTGCCCGAGGACCATCCCAGCGCCGACGTAGAAGGTTGACGCGAAGGTGAGCGCTATCAGGATGAGTGGCAGGCCCCACTGGGTGTTGCGCCGATGCACGGCGTGCCTCTAGCATGTGCGTTGCGAAGCGCACGATCTGCTACTCTCTGGAACGAATGGACCTCTACAGTGCTGCCAAGCGGCTCAACCGGCCGTTCGTGTTTACCAACGAAGCGTCGACACGCGCGCTCACGGTCGCCGACCATGGCTTGATCGGAGACGGGTGCTCCGCGGCCCTCGTCCGGACGGACGGGGCGATCGACTGGCTGTGCTTGCCGCGTTTCGACAGTCCAAGCGTCTTTGGCGCGTTGCTCGACAGCGAGAGCGGAGGTTCCACTTCGGTGAGTCCCGTGGACTATCCCTTCGAAAGCCTGCAGCGCTACGACCCAGACACCAACGTGCTCGAGACGTTGTTTCAGATCGAAGGGCGCGGGACGATTCGCCTCACCGACTACATGCCTTGGACCGACGACCCGCGCTCTGCGAGGCACGAGGTCCATCGGCGTGTGCAGTGCGTCGAAGGAGAGGCGGTCGTCAAGGTCGTCTTTGACCCGAGGTTCGACTACGGGCGTGTCGACCCCGAAGTTCGACATCGCCGGACGTTCCGCCTCGGCCAAGGGCGCATCGGGCGAGCGCTTGGTCGCGGTGCTCGGCGGCGTGGGGCAATGGGAGCCGCGGCCCAAAGGTGGCGTGCAGGCAGTATTTCCGTTGAAGGCCGGCGAGCAAGGATGGGTCGTCATCAGTTGGAACGCCTCCAAGTCGGAGTCGATTCAGGCGTACCGTCCGTTCGAAGCGCTGCGAACGACGCGACGCCGGTGGCGAGAGTGGGTGCAGCAGCTCCAGTACGATGGTCCGTGGCGACATCACGTCACTCGGTCCGCATTGCTGTTGAAGCTGCTGATGTATGCGCCGACCGGGGCGATGGTCGCCGCGCCGACGACGTCGCTCCCGGAATGGGTCGGCGGCGTGCGCAATTGGGACTACCGGTACACCTGGACGCGGGATACAGCCATGGCGGTACGCGCCGCGAATCTGCTCGGTTGCAACCGTGAAGCGCGCGAGTTCTTCCACTTCGTGAGGGACACACTCGAGCGCGACCGTGAGCTCCACGTCATGTATGCCGTCGATGGTGGGCGTGTTCCCGACGAACAGACACTCGACCACTTCGCCGGGTATCGCGGTTCGCAACCCGTGCGTATCGGAAACGGTGCGCGCGACCAGTTGCAGCTCGATACTGCCGGGGCGCTGCTGGACGCCGCGTACGTGTACGAGCGCGGTGGCGGTCTGCTCACAGCACGGGGTTGGCGGCGGCTTCGGGCGGTCGTCGACAATGTCGCCGTCATGTGGGCCGAGCCCGATCATGGCATCTGGGAGCCGCGGGCGGGGAAGCGGCACAACGTTCACTCGAAGCTCATGAGCTGGCTCGCGCTTCACCGCGGGGCGGAGCTTGCACCGCTGTTCGGCGAGCAGTCGGTACAGACGCGATGGCAGCAAGTCGCCGACGAGCTTCATGCCGAGCTCTGTGTCCGAGGTCTGGACCGAACCGGCAAGCGGTTCGTCGCGGCGTATGATCACGAGCATCCGGATGCGTCCCTGCTCCTGCTTCCGATTCACGGGTTCTTGCCCCCGAGCGACGATCGCGTGCTTCGGACGGTCGAGTGGATTCGAGCGGAGTTGGGGGATGGCCCGTACCTGTATCGTTACCGGGATGACGACGGAGTTGGCGGAGAGGAGGGGGCGTTCGTGCTTTGCGGATTCTGGTTGGCCGAGGCCCTCGCGATGGCAGGGCAGATCGACGAAGCGCAACGCGTTTTTGTCGCGCACGCCGAAGCATCGAACCACTTGGGCCTTCTTTCCGAGGAGATCGAGCCTGGGACCAAGACGCTGCTTGGCAACTTCCCGCAGGCGTTCAGCCATCTCGGGTTGATCAACGCCGCGGCCCGAATCCACTTGGCGTTGCGTCTGCGGGATGAGGGCTCGCGACGCGTTCCCGAGGTCGAGATCGGGCGCTAGCGTGGGGGGCATGTCGGACGTACAGGAGGTGGAGAGGCGCCGCATCGCGATGATGCGCTTCGGTGCGTACGCGGCGGTCGTTGCGCTGCTCACAGGCTTTGGGCTGTTCTTTGTGGCGGGAGTCCGTAGCGCTGAATCCTGGAGCTGGTTCGCCCTGACGTCCTTCGGCGCAATCGTCGGAGCCCTCTCGGGCACTCGTTGGGCCTTGAGCAGGGGCCACGATCCCAGCGTCGCGGAGCCAGCAATCTTCGGATGCGCCAGCTCCCGAGGAAGCCGTGCCGAGCCCATCGTTGCCACCGGGGCCGGACGACGTCGACTACCTGATGGCGCTCCGCCACGAGTTTCGCACCCCGCTCAACGCCGTGCTGGGTTTCTCGGACGTCCTTCTGAGCGGCATCGACGGGGGCATTAACGACTCGCAGCGCGAGGACCTCGAGATCATTCGAGCCTCTGGGATACGCCTGCGGATACTTCTTGATAGTGCCCTCGATCTTTCACAGATTGCTGGTGGCGAGCTTCGCTTGGATGCGGAGCGTGCAGACGTACGAGAACTAGTAGCGCGGGTTGCGGTCGAGGCTGGGCACCTTTGGTCGAACAAGAGAACCGCTGGCTGCACATTGCCAGAAGTGCCGTGTATCACCGACGTGGACGAAGCCCGTCTCCGGCGTTCGATCCTCGTGCTCGCCGATTTCCTGGCGACGGACCACCGGAATGCGAATATCGGATTGAGCCTGGTCCTGTCCGACGATCATGTCGCGATCGAGGTCATCGCCGAGCCGTCCGACCGTCATACCCTTGGCGCGATTCCAACGCCGGCCGAAGTCCTTGCATCCGAGGACCCCACCGAGATCCGGCGATGGCCTGTCGCGGTGACGTCCGAGGTGATCGCGCGCCACGAGGGCTCGCTCTACCACGGCGACTCACCGTCCCGCTTCCTGATTCGCCTGCCGCTGGATGGTGCGCGATGAGCACCACACGCGATCCCGCCGTTGCGAAGCTGCGCGGGGCCGTTGCCGCTGTCTCGAGCTACTTCGCGGTCGTGTGGATGCTGTTGGCTGACAACCACGTCTATGAGGGTGCGCTCTTGGTATTCGGTGTGGCCCTCTTTTTGGGAGCGAGCGTATCGCGGTCCCTGCGGCCGGTCCTGCGAAGCGAGGAGCGAGCGACGCCCGTGGCCACGCCGCCATCGACGATTCAAGACGCCATCGACACTCACTCGGCGGACCCAGAAGGGCCGGAGCATCAGCGCGCGCGTTTCCTCGGCGCCCTGAGCCATGAGCTTCGCAACCCCCTCAACTCGGTGACCGGGTTTTCCGACATGCTGCTCGGGCGCGTCGACGGCGAGCTCAACGCCGAGCAGGAGCGCAGTGTCCGTACGATCCGAGCCAGTGCAGAGCGGTTGTTGCGGCTCATCTCGACGGTCGTGGATCGAGCAAAGCTCGAAGCCGGGCATGCTCAGGCTGCAACAGCAGTGGGTCGCGCCCGATGAGCTGATCTCAGAGGCCATCTCGTTCGTGCGCTCGCGTGCCGAGGACACGTCGGTCATCGGCGGAGTCTCCGAAGGCCTGCCGCGTGTCTTCGTGGACCGGCATCGCACGGTCCACTCGCTCGTGAGCCTTGCGGTACTGGTCATCCGGTCTTCCGGAACCGATATCGTCATGCGGGTTGCACCGCCGCGCCGCGACCAGGTCGGCAAGGGGTTCGTCCAGTTCGACGTGATGGCGACCCTCAAAGATTCGTCGGCCGATACCCTTGCTGTCGTAGAACGGCTGGAGAAGCCCCTGTCCCGATCGGATGCGCTCGGGTTGGAGGTTGCGGTCGCGCGCAGCGTAATCGAGGAGCAGGGCGGCCGAATTTGGACTGAAGCTGGAACTGCAGGGAGTCTTCGGGTGTGCATGACGCTCCCAACGTCGGCGCACTAGCCCTGTTGTGGCTTCATGGTTTCGAGGATGGCTTGATAGGCTGCATTGCGCTTCCATCCGAACTCGCGCTGAAGCTTCTGGGACATTTGCTTCGTTGAGAGCCCCTCGCGTTGCCATTCAACGACGAGCGTTTCGAGGTCGACGTCCTCGACTGGCGCGTCAGCGGGCCGGCCCTCGATGACGACCGTGATTTCCCCTCGGGCTGGGTCGGCAAGCTCTCGCCGTACCGCCGCCACCGTGCCGCGAATCGTTTGCTCGTGCATCTTGGTTAGTTCTCGGCACAACGCGATTTGCCTGCCGCCGTCGAGGGCGAGCTCCAAGTCGTCCAGTGTTCCATGGATTCGGTGAGGAGATTCGAACAGTACGACGGTGATGCCCGATTGCGCGATCCGTGCGAGCGCGCGGGTCCGGTCTCCGCCGCCTCGCGGAAGGAATCCTTCGAACGTGAATCGACGGACCGGGAGGCCGGCAACGCAAAGTGCTGCCAACACAGCGCTTGGACCGGGAATCGCCTCCACGTTGATGCCCGCACTCGCGGCGCGGGAGACGAGGTAGACGCCCGGGTCGCTCACCACCGGCGTACCCGCATCGCTGACGAGCGCGTAGTGAGCTCCGTCCTCCAGCTCCGCCACGATGAGGTCGACCTTGTCGTCGTTGGTGTGCGCGTGGAAGGAGCGCAGGCGTGTGTCGATGCCGTGCTTCGAGCAAAGCGTGCGCGTGTGACGTGTGTCCTCTGCGAGGATGAGGTCCGCTTCCCGGAGAATGCGTAGGGCCCTCACCGTGACGTCTTCTAGACATCCAATGGGCGTTGCGACTACGGACAAGCGACCTGACATCCGTGGGCGTTACCACATCCCGGTCGCCCCGCGAACCGGAAGCTCACTCGGACTCGTAGACCTCGATCACGGTTTCGCTGAGCTCGCTCCGAAGGAAGGCCTTGAGCTTCTTCAATAGACGCTTCTCGATCTGTCGAACCCGCTCGCGGCTTACACCAAACTCGTCTCCAAGGGTCTGCAAAGTCTTGGGGTCTTCGGCGACCAGCCGGTCTTCGAAGATCTTCTTTTCCTTGTTTTCGAGCAATTTCCCGAACTCGTGAATTTTTTCGGAGAATTGGTCGCCGACTTCTGCCTCGGCCAACGTGTCGTCGACGCGGACATCGTCCGAAGGAAGCAGCTCCACACGAGCCACGGAGCGGCCCTCGGCAGTCCCAACGGGCGCATCGAGGGATGCATCTCCTGCCGAAAGTCGCATGTCCATGGATACGACGTCTCGCTCGGGGACATTGAGGTTCTGCGCGATGATCTCGGCGGTTGGCTCGACGCCCATCGCCGAGAGCCGGGCCTTTTCCTTCTGCAGGTTGAAGAACAGCTTCCGTTGCGCTTGCGTGGTGCCCACTTTCACGAGGCGGTGGTTGTTTAGGATGTAGCGAAGCATGTATGCGCGGATCCACCAAGCTGCGTAGCTCGAGAGCTTCACACCCTTGTACGGATCGTACTTCCTCACGGCCTGCATGAGGCCGATGTTGCCCTCCTGCACGAGGTCGAGGATGTTCTTGTAGGCCTGGCGATAGTCGTACGCGATCTTGACGACCAAACGCAGGTTGGACGTGACCAGTCGCTTGGCCGCTTCGACGTCGTCGTCCTCGAAGAACCGCACCGCGAGATCGTGTTCCTCTTCCTTTGACAGAAGCTTGTACCGCTGCACGTCTCGCATGTAGACGCCCAGCGGGTCACGGCGCGTGAGAGATGACGACGAGCTGACCAGGGCGTCGGTCTCATTCACGTCGACGACTTTGACGTCTTGCGGCTCGTCGAATTCGTCCGGTGGTTCTGGGTCGCTTCCGATCATCAATCCTGCTCGTGAGAGCCATCTGTAGAGCACAGCCCCCCTGGGCGTCCAGTGGTGGCCGTCACTTCGGCGCTGCGAACGGTTGTGTACCCGACGCTTTGGGTCGCAAACGGCCCCCCAACGAGCCGGCGACCGTGTACTGGATTGCCCCGTCGGCGGTCTGCGCGGCCTCGATCCCGCTTGACGCCAGCTCGAGCATCGTGGCGACCTTGACGCTCCGCTTCTTGTAGGCGTCTTGGATCTTCAACCGAAGCATCAGGTTGAGCTCGGAGCGCGAGAGCGGGCGCAGGAGCCGTACCTTGCCGAGAGCATCGAGCTCGAGGTCTTTTCCGTGGGACGTCGCGCGCTCGATGTTTGCCGAGCCCTCTTCGATGGCAACCACGAGCTCCAAGTTGCCGACATCTGCTTTGTCGAGAGTCAGTCCACCCCATCCTGGGATATCTAGTTTCGATTTTCCGTCGCCGACGGTTAGGCCTTCGATCGTGATTTCGACGCTGCCGCTCGACTCCCCGACCTCGCTCGGCATGTTGAGCGCGATCTCACCATTGAGCGTTCCGGTGACGGGAATTTTGGTGAACCGACGGAGGATCGGGAGCGCCTCGAGGTCGATGTCGTCGATCTCGACATCGATCTCCATGTTGTCTTCTCCGACCACGACCTCACCCTCGGCCTCGCCTCCGCCGAGCTCCGCATCGAAGCTGTACCACTTCGAGTCGGATATCAGCGAGAGCAACGACGTGCTCACAGTCAGCTCGTCGAAGATGACATCGACAGGAGGGGAGCCTTCACCTTCCGACGGGAGGACCACACGCAGGTTCTCAAACGTGAGGCCTGTCAGCCCCGAGTTCGTGAGCTCGATGATCTCGATCTCGTAGCCCCGTGCTTGAGCCTCTTGCACCAGACGATCTGCGAGCCGCTCGTACGGAAACGTCTGGTAGGCAAAAAACACGAAACACACGAGGAAGAACGCGGGATATCCCGTCCACTTCAAGATCTGTCCAACCGGAATCCGTCGCACGGTCTACTCCTGCTCCGCCGTCGGGGCGAGCTCGCGATCGTATGCGTTCACCGCCAGCTTCACCGTGTATCCGGTTCGCATTCTGCCGCCAGTCATCTGGATGCGTTCGATCGAGACTGGATACGGGCTGTTCTCGATGTCGGCGAGCATCTCGATCAACGGTCGTAGCTCGATGACGGGCAACGACACGCGCACGGAGCGGCGGCTATATGCGCCGATGTCTAGCTTAGGCTGGTCGGTGATCCCGAGGCCCGTCACGCCGTACTGCTGAGCGCGTTCTTCGAGGAAGCCTCCTAAGGACGGCGCCTTGCGGTTGTAGAGGCGCTGGACGGCGATTCGTTCGGCCTTCTCTTGTCGTAGCCGCGGCTCCGAGCGGCGAATGTCCCGCACAACCTGCGCAATCTCCGCGTTCTCGGTCTCGATGTTCGAGATGCTGGCAATCGCGACATACATTGGCAGCACGACCACGATCGCGGTGAACACGAAGGCCATGGTACTCAGCAGCCGGCGCTCGCGATCGCTCAACGCGTCAGCCCAGTTGCGCACGTTGTCTAATGCGTCTGCAATGGCCACGTTATTTCTCCTCTCCAGCGCGCGAATCGGCTTGCTCGCATCTGACTTTGACGGACAACTTGTAGTCTTTTCGGTCCTCGACGGCGGTCGAGATCGAGCCCTTCTGGAAGTCCGCGAAGCAGGAATGTGCCTGCAGCGCGTCGACGATTCGGTCCCGCTCGGCAATGGAACCGACAGTGCCTTGGATCTCGAACCTACCGCTGTCGCCGTCGTCATCGATTTCGATCAGAAGGCGACGGGTGTCGTGCTGGATATCGGCAGGGATGCTCTCCGAAATCGCCTCGAGGACGTCGTAAGCATCGAAGCGAGGCAGGGGGTCGTCGATCCGGGGTCCCGCGGTCAGCAACTCGCGCGCATGCAGGGCGCTATGCGCCTCCTCGAGCAGGAGATCCTTGCTGACTTCGGCCAGCGTTGCGCTGAGCGCTTCGTGCTCTGCGCTTGCGACTCGGTAGCGAGCCACCAGAGAAACGGCGAAAGACAGAATCACTGCAGCGGAACAAACCGCGATGAGGCGTAGGTGCTTCCTCATCTCGCCTGCGGCCGCCTGGGACGCGAACTCTCCTTGCCGAAGATCGATCTGCTTCCCACGCGAGATGGCGCGCGCCGCAAGGGCCGCTGCCTTCGTGAACTTCGGCCGCATTTCCTCGTCGGCGCCGGATGCTTCGGGGAGTGGGGCCACGCCGCACTGCACGCCGAGTTGCTCGGTCAGCCATTGCCTGGCGCTTTCCATGGGCGCGGTTTCGCCAGAGAGCAAGATGAGGGAAGGGGTTTCGGACCGCTGAGCCCGGTAGCTCGCGAGCGTGCGCTGGAGGGCGGCGCCTAGCTCGGCACGCCGGCCCGATTCGACCAAATCCATGCCGCCGGAAACCGTTCTTGCGAACGTGCAGCGGCCGTTGGTCAGCACGGCGAAGTCGGTGCTCTTTGGGCCTACGTCGATGACGAGCACCGTCTTGCCTTCGAGCGATTCTCCAAGGAGTGCCCCGAGACCATCGAAAGCGGCTGCCCCTACGGCAAGCTCTCGTGGTTCGACTCCTGCCGATTGGAGCTCGCGGAGCCGGTCCGCGACGTTTTGGCGAGGAGCGGCTACCGCCATCAGTTGGATGGTCGATGCGTCGCGACCTACAATCTGGTAGTCGATTACCGCATCCTCGACGTCGAACGGAAGCAAGGCGCCGAGCTCCCCCGGCAAGACTTCTGCGGCCTTCTTTTCGACGCCGGCCGGAAGATCGATCAGTCTCAACGAGGCGGCCTCGCCGCTGAGGGAGGCAATGATGCGGTCCGGCGGCCGCGAACCCTCGGAGAGGATCTGCGCGATGGCAGACGCGAGCAGGTTCTCTTCCGATTCCGCCTCGGCAGAGTAGGGCAGCGGCGCCTCGGCGTATCGCTCCATTTCGGACCCGCGCAGCGTCGTTCTCAAGAACGCGCCGCGAACGACCCGGGGTGTGACCTCTAATCCCAGAACCAAAGACATTTCAATTCACCCGATAGTAGTGGAAGACGCCCAACCCCGGCATTCGTCCGGCGTTGGGTGGTGGTGGTACCCACCGCGCGTGGAAGTTGACCACAGACCGGATTCGAACCTGAGAGCGGCCCACCAGCCCGGTGGCTTCGATTGTGAAAATCTGAGCTGACGTTGTAAACGCGCGAGCAAGCGGAGTGCGCTGCTCTGCTGGGATCTCGACGGGCACGAAGAGCAGCTCGCTATCCGATCCCAGGAACCCGGTGACCATCGGATACAAATCTTTCTCGCTTCCCTTGCCCTCGATGAAGTCGAGAAGATCGGTCGGGCGACTGAACAGGGGGATCGGAATGAGCTGACGAATCGTGGAGAGAATCTGAGTGAATTTGAGACCTTCGAGAGGGTCCGTGCAGAGGCTGATGTCCGTTGCGTACGAACAGATTATCCCGAGCAGCACCTGAGAGCTAGCCTCGTTGACGTTCACGAGGCCGGACGCGTAGATCGTCATGATGCGAGATGCCGGGTCGTTTGGGATCGGCTCCACGAAAGTAGCCCAGAAATCATCGGTGAAGCCACGCACCAGGCGGAGCTCCTCGATCGAGTCGAAGGGGGCGTTCTTGTTGCGGTACGGGCTGTCGTATAGTTGATAGAGGGAGTCGTCCTCCGTGCCGGTACCGCCGGTGCGGGTACGGCCGGCGCCGGGATCGAAGTCCGTCCGCTGAATGTCGTGATCCCACCAGTCGATCACCGCGGTGACGAGATCGATGCGCGTGGTCAGCGTGCCGGTCTCGTCTTGCTTAGTGAACAGCATGTCGTAGGGGCTCTCCGGGAGCTGTCCTCCTGTGAGCGAGAATAGCTGAGTTGCGACGCTGTTTCGGGCACGCTCGCCGTCGAGGAACAGCGGGTCGTTCACGTTGATCTTGCCGTTCTCGCTGACGACGACGACGTGACATTCACCTGGGAGATTGTCGAATCCCACGGTATCCCCGAAATCGATTCCGAGCTGCATCAAGGTGTCCTGCTGATCCTCGGGGGTGCAGAACGGTGAAAGAATCTCGTTGACGAAGTTCCAGACCGGCAGTTGTGGGGCGGGCCGACCGGTCGCGCTTCGGTAGAGCGGGTCCACGAATTGCCGAATCTGGGGCTCCTTGGCGATCAGCAAACGCGTCAGATTCGTGGCGCTCTTGGCCATGTATTCTGCCTGCAGGGCGTCCCTCTGCGAAGTCGAAACCGCAAACGCCGTGCTGGTCGTTTCATGCATGTCCGTTAGCATCACGGCGAGAATCGCCACCGTCGTGATCGCCAAGATGAGGGCGACGCCTTCTTCGGAGCGCTTGTGGCGCGGTGGTGTGATGGCGCGGTTCATGGGTTGTAGTTGGCGTGGTTGAGGGCGTACGTGAGGGGAATCGTGACTCGAGTGCCGAAGGTATGTGTCTTACCCCGGCGCCGTGGGTCTTCGACGGAAAGCCGGATGCGCACTTGCGTGGGTAGCCGGTTGGGCTGGGCAAGCACGTCTTCCGTGTCCCAAGTCTCCACCCAATCCGTCAGAAGAGGATCGAAGTACTCGAGATTGAACTCTTTGACGTTCTCGACGAGGATCTGCGACTTGCCTCCCCGCCGCGGGTCATCGTCGATGCGATTCTGCTCGCGGCGAGCAAGGACCTGCACGCCGGGTTCGTCGGGGTGCTCGGTGATGAAGTAGCTGATCTCGTTTTGATCCGATTCGCGCGCGTTTCGGTAGAGCCGGCGATGCGAGAATGACGTGAAATCGATTCGATCGTCGCTCCCGTTGTCGCTGCCGATGAAGGCCGTGTCCACGACGCGGAGGTCGAGTGACGGGTTCACGTGGGTCGACACGAAGGCCATCGTGAGCTCACGAGCCATGCGTTCGAGCGCCATGTGGATGATGCGCGAATGGTTGACGTCTTGCTCGATTCGCGCCTTGTTGAGAGCGGTCTGGGAGAAACCGCCGTAGATCATCGTGCCCACCAGGGCGAGAACCGAGATAGCAAGCATGATCTCGATGAGAGTGAAGCCTCGTTTCATTGGGGTTCCTCCCCTGCCGTATCCTCCTCCGTGGCTTCGCCCACAGGCGCCGGCTGGTCCGCCACGAGGTACTGGATGACATCGAAGCCGCGCTCCTTCGGTCCTTCCTTCCAACGGACGCTCACGGTAGCTCTGCGCACCTGCTCTTCGAGGAAGGGTTTCAAGATCGGGAACCCGATCTCCAACGCGAGCATGGCCATGTTCCCCGCTTCGCCGGCGAGGGCCTGTTCGGTGGTTGCCGCCCCCGCTACCTCCCCGATCTGTTCGTCGAGACGTCGGGTGGACTCCGCCTCGAGAGCCTCGTCCTCCTCTGCGCTACCTTGCGCGCCGAGCTCCGGGAGGATGATTCGCTCCACGATCCACTCACACGTGAAGCCCTCGACGGGGGCGTGCTCACAGCAAGCGTCGCTGTCCTTCTTTTCGAGGAGTGGCAATCCTTCGATTGCGATGATCTCCTCGATCTCCCCCATCTTGCAGCGTGCCAGCGTTGCAGCGACGTTCTGCCGACGTGCGCGGGCAGCGACATTGGCGGCGCCGACCTCGCTCGAAAAAATTGCCGTGAGCGACATGCCGAGGATCGCTACTGCGATCATCACTTCCAGCAAGGTGAAGCCACGCCCGGTCATAGCGAATCCTCGACTTCGCCTTCATCGTCGAGCCCGTCCATCGGCTCGTAGGCGAAGTTGTGAATGCGCGCGTTGCCAGTCAGGGGGTGGATCTCGACGCTGTAGACCGTGTGGCTCGAGTCAGTCAGCTGGATGACCGCGTGCTCCGTCACCCCGCCGGGAAAGAAATACAGAGCTCCCTCCCCGTCGGTTCGTTTGTCCGTCTCATGCGGGGTGATCAACGCTTGAATCGAAATACCATTCCCGACAGGCTGAGCGGTATATCGATCGAGAACCTTCCCGCTCTGGTTCGTGATCGGCTGAAACGGTGAGGTCGGCTTCACCGGGCTTAGCGGCTCTTCCAGTCGTGAGCGTGCGAGATCCCATGGGTCGACCGCTTGTCCGGCCTCGGATTCGAGTTGCGCTTCACGGGCCAGTGTGACCGGTGTATCGGTTTCCTCCACGGCCATCGTGTGTTTCTCGAGATCGAAGTACAGGCGCGTCGTCGTCCCTTGGGTGAGCGACCGGTTGTAGGCGAAGCGCGCTGCGCTCATGACTTTGAAAGCTGACGACCGCAGTCGAGTTCGCGTGACCGCACCCAGGCCAAACGTCGCGCCGGTGACTACGACCGCAATGATCGCAACCACCATGATCACCTCGATGAGGGTGAATCCGCTCTTCGTTTGGGATGGGACGCGTCGAAACATGGCCGTTAGATATCGTCTTCGGTGTTGAACTCGAGGTCGGGCCCGGCTGAGAGCACTCCAATCTCGCCATCTTCGCAGGTGATCTCGAACGGGGTGTCCCACGCGTCGGTCGTCCGGCGGCTTGCGTCGAGCAGCCGGTCGTTCAGCAGGTCTTCGACGGTCGGGCATTCTCTCGGGTTGTCGGCCACGTAGAGCATCACCGCAGAGCGCAGTCCTTGCGCGTCGGTCATGGTGGTCTTGATTCGCGCCTTCTCGAGCTGCGGCAACAGAGCTACCGCGACGCCACCGGCGATCATCGCGAAGATCGTGATCACGATCATGATCTCGATGAGCGTCATAGCCTCCCGGCGCCTCTGGCGGGCCAGTCGCTGTTGTAGCCGTGTCTCAATCGTGTTGGGCATGGAGCCTCCCGTTCGGTTCATTGAATGTTGTCATCCTCTACAAGCGAGCCGCTCGGGCCCGCAGAAATTACGTCGGCTTCCTCTTCGAAGTAACCTGGACAGCGGATCGAGAGGGGCCTCCCCCAGCCGTCCTTTGGTATCGAGTCGAGGTAGTGCTTTTGGGAGAGCGGCGGGTGAAGCAACTCCGTGTCGGAGCCCGGGCACCGGCCGACGTCGGCTTGAAACCGATCGATGGCTTGCTTCACCTGGGCGATCGCGACTTGGGTGTCGCGCACTCGGACTCGATGCCGTGCATATCGCGTGAAACCGATCGCGAGCGCGACCAGCGAGACCAGTCCCAACAAGGCCTGCCATCGCGTGTTGCGGAGAACGCCACGCCAGCGGCCAGCGCGGCGCTCCCATGGAAGTGAAATTCGTTCTCTTTGTTTTCGTCGAACCACGCGCACTCCTCATTGAATCATCTCGTTGAGCTGGAGTAGCGGCATGAGAATGGCGAATGCGATGCCCCCAACGACTGCACCCATGACCACGATCAGCAACGGTTCGAGGATCGATGTCATGGCCCCGACTCGAACTTCGATCTGTTGATCATAAGAGTCGGCGACGTGCACGAGCATTTCCTCCAACTGACCCGTGCGTTCACCCACGGCGATCATATGAATCACCATCGGCGGGAACCGGCCCGCCTGCCGCAGCGGCTTGGCGATGCCTTCGCCTTCGCGAACGCTCGCTCGCGCATCCTCGACGACCCTCATGAGCTCCGTGTTACCGAGCACGTTGCGGGTGATGTCCATCGCTGTGAGCACGGGGACCCCGCTCGCGAGCAGCGTCGCCAGCGTCCGAGCAAACCGGGCCACGGCGATCATGATCAGCAGGGGTCCAAAGAGTGGGACATCGAGGAGGAAGAGATCCCACTTCTTGCGGCCTTCGTCGGTCGCTTTCCAGCGTCGGAACCAATAGATGCCCCCGCCCATGAGCGCTGCAATGAGCCACCAGTAGTTGCTGAAGATGTCGCTGACCCAGATCAGCAGGCTCGTGTACCAGGGGAGAGTTTGGTTGAAGTTCTCGAAGATTGCCGTGACCTTCGGCACGACGACTGACATCATCAAGAAGAGGATGAGGACGACGACCACCGCCATGACGACTGGGTAGGCGAGGGCGCCTCGAACCTTGCTCTGAAGCCTAGTCTGGTCGTCCAAGAACTCTGCGAGCCGCCCTAGTACCTCCTCGAGCGTGCCCGACGCTTCGCCCGCAGCCACCATGTTGACGTAGAGCGTGAGGAAGATCTTGGGGTGTGCTTTCAGCGCGTCCGCCAAGGTGCTGCCCTCGTTGACTTGATTGCGCGTGTCGGTGAATGCGGCCTTCAGCTCCGGTTGATCGAGCTGCTCGATCAACGCGCTCAAGGCTTCAACCAACGGAACACCGGCACGGAGCAACACGGCGAGCTGCCGTGTCGAAACGGCGACGTCGGTTGGCGAGACCCGTCGAAACAGCCGCCCAAAATCGATGTCGCGTGCTGCTTGCTTCGCCGCCTCGGATTGCTCGAGGATTTCCGTCGCCAGGACTCCGTCCCGTTTGAGCACAGTGCGCAGCGCTTTGGCGCTGTCGGCGTCGCGGGTACCCTTGACGGCCTTGCCCCGCGCGTCGATTCCTTTGTACGCGTAGACCCCCATGACTTAGACCTCGGCAGCCTGGGTCGCGGCGAGCACCTCTTCGACGCTCGTGACGCCCGCCACAACCTGGCGCGCGCCGTCTTCGCGTAGGAGTCGCATCCCCTGCTGCTGCGCGACGCGCTGGATGGTCTTCGCGTCGCTGTTGTTCAGGATCTCGCGTCGCACGGCTTCATCGATGATCATGAGCTCGAAGATGCCGATTCGACCGCGATAGCCGGTGTTGCTGCACTCGTCGCAGGCACCGTGGCGGTAGAACGTGAGCTTTCCCGGCTCGTGGCCCACCGGATCCGGTAGCGCTGCGGGGTTGCTGCGGCCGATCACGGTGGTGGCCGCCAGCTTCTGAAGCTCGACCAGTTTCTCCTGCGCAATCGCTTCGTCGATGCCGAGCTCGCGCAGGTCTTGAGCGGTTGGGGTGTATGGGGTTCTGCAGTAATCGCAGAGCTTCCGCACGAGGCGTTGGGCCAATACCGCCAGGACCGAGGATGAAATCTGGTAAGCCTGCACGTCCATGTCGACCAAACGAGTGATGGCGCTCGGTGCGTCGTTGGTGTGCAAGGTCGAGAGCACGAGGTGACCGGTGAGCGACGCATGAATCGCGATTTCCGCGGTTTCGTGGTCACGAATCTCGCCGACCATGATGACATCCGGGTCCTGACGAAGGAAGCTCCGCAAGCCTGAGGCAAACGTGAGGCCGATCTTTGGCTGGACCTGCATCTGGCCGATGCCGCGTAGCTCGTACTCCACGGGGTCCTCGGCCGTCAGGATGTTTTTCTCGGGTGTGTTGATCGTGTTGAGGCATCCGTAGAGTGTCGTCGTCTTGCCGGAGCCGGTAGGACCCGTGACGAGAATGATGCCGTTGGGCCGTCTGATGAGATGCTCGAGCTGGTCGAGCTCACGTCGAGCGAATCCCAAGTCGATCAGGTTGAGCATGACCTGCTCCTTATCGAGGAGACGCATGACGACGCGCTCACCCTTGGCTGTCGGGATTGTCGACACACGGACGTCGATCACCTTGCCTGCGATCTTTTTGGTGATGCGGCCGTCCTGGGGAAGACGCTTTTCCGCGATGTTGAGGCCGGCCTCGATCTTCACGCGGCTCACGATCGACGGCAGAAACCCACGATTCGCCTCCTTCCGTGGAATGAGCCGACCGTCGACTCGATACCGTACGATGACCTTGTCCTCGGTCGGCTCGATGTGGATATCGGACGCCCGCTCTTTCACGGCGGTGTAGAACAAATTGTTGACCCAGCGAATGACCGGCGCTTCATCGGTCATGTCGATCAGGTCACGGAGTTCCTCGACCTCCTCGCCCTCCTTCGCTTCGGCGAGTGCGGTTTCGTCTTTGCGCTCGTAGACGCGGTTGATGGCGTCGTCGATCGTCTCTTCCGAGGCTGCGACGGGGATGATCGTCTTCGCGAGAAGGATGCGGAGGTCGTCGACCGGGAATGGGTCTAGCGGATTGGCGACGGCGACGCGGACGCTATCGTCCGATTGAGCAAAAGGGAGGACCCTATTCTGACGGGCGAAGTTGATCGGGACTGCGTCGATGAGCTCTTCTGGAATGACGTCGGTGGCGATCTTCTCGAGGAACTCCATCCCGACCTCGTCGGCCAAGGCCCGGACGACCTTGTCTTCTTCGACTGTGTGCGTGGCGACCAGAAAGTCCGTGAGGTCGATCGCCCGATCCGCCGCGGTTTCGAGCGCAGCCTCGAGCTTGTCCGGTTCGAGCGCGCCGCGCCGAACCAAGATCTCACCGATGTAGCGCTGCTCGAAGCTCATTCTTCGGGGCTCTCCGCTTCTTGATTGGCGGGCTGTGGCGCTTCTACGGGACCGGCCGCGGGATCATCCGGCTCGATGACCTGATCCGGACCATCGGGGGTGACAGGTTCCTCTGGTTCGGCCGGCGTGTCGGTTTCTGCCGGGGCTTCCGGCTCGGCGCCGTGAGCGGGCTCGTCGGCCGCTGCTGGCGGTGCGCCGCCCCCCTCTTGCTCGTCCGCCGCGGTCGGGGGTATCGCCTCGGCAGAGTCGGGCTCGACAACCTCGGTTGATTCAACTTCGTTCGGTCCGATCACGAACGTCTCTTCATCTTCGGGGCTCACCGCACGATATGCGCCAATCGGTGAGCGCGGAACGTGGTCGGGTGGAGCCTCGATCTCTGCCGCCATCGCCAGACGGATTTCTTCTTCTACGCCGTCGATCTCGTTGACGATTTCAGACACGAGGCCGCGCGTGCGCGAGTAGTCGATGTGCGGCTCAAACTTGTCCTCACCGAAGACGAAGTAGCGATCGATCATCTGCTGCCGCTCTTGCATCTTGCGCTCGAAAATCTCGCGAAGATCACCCGGGTCCCGAATGATGTACGGCGTGAGGATGAGGAGCAGATTGGTTTTGCGTTTGGTCTTACTGGTCTTGCGGAACAGGGCGCCCAAGATTGGGATGTCGCCCAGGACCGGAACCTTGTCTTCCTTGTTCTGAATCGCGTCACGCATCAGACCACCGATGACGATCGTCTGCTGGTCACGCACCATGACTTCGGTTCGCGCGGTGCGGCGGTTGATCGAGACGACGCCCAAGGTGCCCGAGGTCGCGCCCTGCTCGGAAATTTCTTCTTCGATCTCGAGCCGGATCTCGTTGTTGTCATTGATATGTGGCGTGACGCGAATGGTGGTGCCAACGTCCTGACGGGCGACACTGCCGAGTCCACCAGCCAGGCCGGCCAGGTTGCCGAGATCTTGTCCGCCTGACGCCGCGCCGGCCAACGCACCCAAGCTGCCGGCTCCCGCGAACGTGCCGGGTGCAACGCCGTTGGTCTGTAGAGGGATGTTCTCACCGACGCTGATCTCCGCCTCGGTGTTGTCGAGCGCGATGATATGCGGCGTCGAGAGCACGTCGGCATCACCGGAAGACGCGAGCGCGGTCACCACTACGCCGAACGCAGGAACCGAGAATCCGACCAGCTGCTGCGAGTTCTCGATCGTCGGTCCTCGAATACCGAGGGCCAAGCCGGTCAGGTTGTTCTGCGTGATGTCGATCGATGACGGAGCGCCGAATCCGAAGATAGAGAGCGAGCCATCGGTCGGGAAGTCCCCCGCGCCGCCGTGGAACGAGAAGCCCAGGTCCGACGATCGCTCGATGCCAAGCTCCATGACGACCGCCTCGATGAACACCTGCTTTCGCGGTGCGTCGAGACGCTCGATCACGCGCTTCAACGCGGCGTAGTCATGAAGCGACGAGGTGATGACCAGTGCATTTGCGGGTTCGTACGGCGCGATAGCGACGGCGCCTTCGAAGAGCGAAGCGGCGCCTTTCCCCCCGCCGGCGGCTTTCACTTTGGCCCGTGTGGCTCTGGCGGAGGGGGTTTGCGCGCCGACGAGGGCGGTGAGGGCGCTAGCGATGTCCGTAGCGGCACCGTGCTGTACGAAGTGCACGTGAATGCCGCCGTCGCCTTCGAGCGGCACGTCGAGCTGGCGGATCATTTCGAGGATGCGTAGGTAGGCGCGCTCCGTCGCGATGATGATCAGCGCGTTCGTGCGCTCGTCCGCGATGATATTGCGGATGGTCGACTCGGCAGCGACAGAGCCAATCAACGTGGGCTCGGAGGATTTGCCCTTCGTCTGTCGAGTAGGTTTGCCTTTGGGTGCTGTGGCCCCGACTTCAGCAGGGAAGATCTCCAACAAACGCGTGGCCAGCTCGCTCGCCGTCGCGTAGTGAATAGGCTCGATCCAGGTTTGCGTGCCGCTCCGCGGGAGGTCGATGGCTGCGACCAGACGCAGCATCCGGCGGATCTGAGCGCCCGTGTCCGTGATGATCAGCATGTTTGTCGGGCCGTACGACGTGATGTTGCCCGACGAGGACTTGAATCGTCCGAGAAGGTTGGTGACGTCGTCCGCCGACACGTGCTCGAGGTGGTGGATGCGCGTGATGTAGCGATCGGAGGAAGGGATCGCGCTTCCGTCCTCGTAGAGCGGGATCGTTTGCCGCTCGATGTTCGTCGCCTCGACGATTTTCAGGTACCGACCCGCAGGTACCACCGTGAATCCGTTCACTTCGAGGACGGACAAGAACGCCTGGTACGCCTCTGCGACGGTCACTTTGGTGGGAGCGAACACGGTCGCTTTGATCGAGCGCAGCTTCGTGGGCAGGATGAAGCGACGCCCAGTCATGTTCGAGATCAAGCGAACCAAGTCGGGTAGCTCCGCCTCCTCGAGGTTGAACGTCACTCGCGTCCGCGGCGACATCGCCTTGAACTCCACTCCGGTCTCGAACTGCGGTAGCTCGTTCTCGAGCTCCGCGGGCTCTTCGGCCGCGGGCTCTTTGGCGGCGGGCTGGGCTTTCGGCGGCGCCTTGGGCACGGCCCGCAGCGGCAATGGCGAGGTGGGAAGCCGAGTGGGTGGGGTCTTCGGTTTGGCTTCGTCTTGTTGGGCTGACGCGCCGTGTCCCGTGCTCAGCAGCAGCGAGCCAACGACCAAGCAAATGAGGTGTTTTCTAGAAGTCACGATTCTTTTCCCGCCTGAAATCTCTGGGTGGCGTCTCATTCAATGTTGTACTCGAGGGTCACTTCTTTGCGCTGCCGCTGGATCGCGAGCGTCAGCTTGTCCGCACTTCGCAGAACCGAATACGCTTCGAGCGCTGTGTCGGGGCTCGCCATGTCGAACCCGTTGATCGTCCGCAGCATGTCGCCGTTTCGAACTCCGAGACGGCCGAGCAAGCTGTTGCGGCGAATGCCGTAGAGCTTAACTCCAACGACGCGACCGTCCTCCTCGTGCGGAATGACACGCGCCGTCCGCATCAGGCTTCCCTGATTTGCGAGCGCCTTGTCGACCAAGCTTCGCTGAATGTTGAACTTGGTATCGGTAACCTTTTCGATGCCGTCGTCGAGCTCTTCGTCGCTCAGTCCAGCGTTGCGATTTCTGGCTGCCTTGGAGGCAAGCGCGGGCTTCCTGATCGGCGTTGGCGCGCTAGCCACGGGTCCTTCTTCCTCGTCGAACATCAACAGTTGGCAGGCGCCGCTGGAACTGCTCACGACGACACTCGACGAGTGAACCGCAAGCACGCGCGAGCCGTCCACGTCCGAGCCCTCGCGGTAGAGCATCGTCTTCCCGTCGCTCGTCCCCGTGATTGCGGCAAACGACCACTCAGGATCGCCGGGGCTCATCACGGAGCCGACGAGTCGCAACTTGCCGGCGCAGTTGGGAGCGGGCTTAGTGGGATCCCACTCTTCGATGGGCTGACCATCCACGGTCATCTCGGGAAGTGGCTCCGCGGTCAAATCGCCAAGTGCCGAATCGAAGATGTTCCTTCGCAGGATGATGGCCGGGTCCCGCTTGCGCTGAAACGCCGCTGTGGCCATGGCCATCGGATTGGGCGATGGCTTGGCGGTGGCCGGATCTGACGCGAGCAGTTCCGACGCCAAGACGCGGGTGGTTCCCTGCGCCAGGAAGAAAGCGCACAGGGCGAGCGTTGCGAGGATAATCGCAGTCGAGAACCGTCTTTGTCGTGGATCCGCCACCACGGCCTACTAGAGCAACCACCATGCCGAACTGAAGCGGAGAAAACATCAATGATTTCGTGGTCAACGGGGCAGTTTGCATGTGCCGCCCTGGACAACGTGGCGGACTTGATCCGCCACAATTGACAATATGACACCCCGCGGGGTGCGGCCGTTCAGGCGGCCTCGTCGCCCTTTTCGGCGCCGAGCTTGCGATAGATCGTACGCGCTGAAATTCCGAGGAGTTGCGCCGCCAGCTGCTTGTCTCCTGACGTGTGCTTCAGCGTGCCGTGGATCACTCGCCGTTCCACCTCACTCAGCGGCGTCCCGACTGCGAAGCTGAAGGCGTCGACCTCGGGCTCGGCGCGAGCCACCGGGTCGGGGAGATCAGCGAGCTTGATGGCGCCACTCTTGTTCAAGACGACCGCGCGTTCGATCACGTTCTGCAGCTCTCGGACGTTGCCCGGCCAATCGTACGCGACGAGCTGTTGGATCGCGTCGCGGTCGACCGCCAAAGGATTCTTGTTGTTCTTCGCGCAATAGGTTTCGACGAAGTGCTCGGCCAGCAGCGGAATATCCTCGCGCCGCGCGCGAAGCGGTGGGCTGGTGAGCGCAATGACGTTGAGCCGGTAGTAGAGATCCTCGCGAAACTCCCCCATCTCCACTGCGGCGTGGAGGTCGCGATTGGTCGCTGCGATCAAGCGGAAGTCTGCCTTCTTGGTTTGCCCGCCAACCGGCTGATACTCCCCTTCTTGAAGGACCCTGAGCAACTTCACCTGCACCGCCGAGGATAGCTCGCCAATTTCATCGAGGAACAACGTGCCGCCCTCGGCTTCTGCGATCCGGCCGCCTCGTCGTGCTATGGCACCTGTGAATGCCCCTTTTTCATGGCCGAAAAGCTCCGACTCCACGATCGTCTCCGGGAGGGCGGAGAGATTCACGCCGACGAATTTTTTCCTGCCGCTCCTCTCGTGAATGAAGCGCGCGACCAGTTCCTTGCCCGTCCCGCTCTCTCCGAGGATCAGCACGTTCGCCGAGGAAGGCGCGGCCTGTGTCGCGATCTCGAGTGCGCTCCGAAGCGATGCTGCGGAGCCGATGATGCTTCGGTCACTGAGCTGCGAGAGTTGTTGCCGGAGGTCTTTGTTTTCGACGACGAGTTGGTGACGCTCCGCTGCCTTGCGAACGGTCTTGACCATCTGCAAGCGTTTCAAGGGCTTCTCGACGAAGTCGTAGGCCCCCGCCCGCATCGCTTCGACCGCTTTCTCGACGGTGCCAAACGCGGTCATCAACACGACCTCGGCGTCCGGGACGACGGTCTTCAACGCCTTGACGAGCTCGATGCCGTTCATGCCGGGCATCATCAGGTCACTGACCACGACGTGCACCGGTTGTCGCCGGCACACGTCGAGCGCGTTTCGTCCGCTTGTCGCGGTGAGGACGGCGAACCCCTCGCGCTCGAAGATCCGGCGAAGGGAGTCGATGTTCGGAGCCTCGTCGTCCACGACGAGAACGGAGATTTCGCTTGAATCGGTCATGCGGGACTCTTTGGCATCCAGTGTTGACACTATGTCACGAGATGACAAGTCGTCGGAACTTTGTGACATCATATAACTACTCGTAACCACTGATGTTATCTCCGGATCCGTCCACGGGGCATCGCGGCTCTTCCGGATAACACTGCAATCTGTGGGCCAGATCCAACGTGCGCCCCGGCCGAGCGGGCCCCGATCGCGAGCACGCCCGTCGCGTGCCGTTCTCCGGTTCTTAATCCGCGCTCTTAATCCGCGTATGGGATCGCCTCACAGGCTTCGTGCGCACCCTGCCATCTCATCAAGGTGGTCTCCGGCTTCCCGTCGTCGTCATACTCAATCACGGCATACGTCAACCCGCTGTCCTGACCGAGGTACTGCAAGTCCAGGTTGATCATCTTCACCCACGTGCCGGTATTCACCAGGATGCGGTCGTTCGGGAGTTGCAGGAAGCGTGGGCCGTGGCTGTGGCCGACGATCAGGGTGTGGGCGCCCCTGATCTTGTTGAGCGCGCGGATCGCTCGTTCGTCGTAGCCGCCCCTCGTGACTTCGAGGACCTCTTCGCGAACCAGTCGTGGGAAATTCATGATGCGCTCGCGCCAAGCTTGGATCGTGAAGACCCGGTGTCGGAGGAAGTACACCGTCGAGCGCCACAGGAACTTGAAGACGAAGCCTGGGTCCAACAGTGCGGACGACCAGAGAAATCGACTGAGAGGCTGGATGCGATCGATGTGGCTGCGAATCTCCTTGAGTGGGTTCATCACTTCGAGGATCCACAGGCTTCCCCAAGGCAACGCCAACACTTCGGTTCCGTCTCGCCGTATGCGCGTCATCTGCGAGTAGTCGACGCGGTGAATTCGCTCGAACTGATGGCCGTGTCGGATCTGGATGCCTTCAGGAAGGTAATAGGTGTCGGACGACGTCACGAAGTGCACGCGTTCCGCGGCGTCGCCCGGCGCTACGTATCGGAGAAAGAGCTCTTGCACGCCGGAGAACCAGAGTTCGAGGTCGTGGTTGCCGGGAAGGTAGGTCACACGGTTAGTCGGCTTCTGTAAGAACTCGCGGAGTGCGAGCACGAACTTCGGATGCCCCTCGAGGCACTGCTGGAGCTTGGCGATTGCGATGTCCTCGGTCACCTCGGTCGGCCACTCGTCCGCGATCTTCACCTTCAGGAGGTCGAAGATGTCGCCGTTGAGGATCAACTCGATGCTGCCGTCCGCGCCGGCGAGCCGGTCGTAGTAGCTGAGGAGCTCCACGAGCCGGTCGTCGTGGATGAAATCCTCGAGAGGGTTTAGCTGTCCGCGCCGGGTCCCCGTCCCGAGATGCAGATCGCTGAGCACCAACCGAAGTAAAGTCACCGTTCGCTACCTCCAATTGAGGTTACGCGAACGAGGGCGATGGGCCAGCTTCTTACAAGCCGCTCGACTTGAGGCTCTGGTTCTGCTCTTCGGTCAGAGGAAGGTGCAGCCCGCATTCCCGTGTTTTGCCGAGGATGCGACCATCGCGCGGATCCATGTCGGCGGTCGTGGGAATCGTAGAATGATGGTCACCAATTGAGCGGTACCCTTGCTCGAACATCGGATGGTACGGGAGGTCGTGGCGCTCTATGTAGGCGGTCATCTGCTCGTCGGTCCAATGCAGGATCGGATGAATCTTGAGGCCGCCGTTTTGCCGAACGATGCGGCGCAGCCCCGCGCGATGCTCGGTTTGCTCGGAGCGTAAGCCTGCCATCCAAACCTGCGCGTCGAGCTCGCGCATCGCCCTTTGCATGGGCTCGACCTTGTTGATCTGGAGGTAGCGCTTCACGCCTTCCTCGCCTTGCTCCCATAGCTTCCCATACAGCGCTTCCTGGCGAGCGGGAGACATCTGTGACGAGTAGAAACGAACGTCGAGATCCAAGCGTTTGATTAGGTCTTCGGCGAACTGATACGTTTCAGGGAAGAGGTAGCCCGTGTCGACGCACACGACCCGCGTTCGGGGAGCAACCCTGTGTACGAGGTGCAGCATCACTGCCGACGTTGCGCCGAAACTGGTCGACGCGATCAGCTTCTCGCCAAAGTGCTCCGAGGCCCACTCGATGAGCTCTTCGGGAGTCGAGGCTCCGAGCGCCCGATTCTGTTGATCGAGGTCGGAGTCCACTGCGGCGATACGTGCGGCTTCCATGGCGATTCGAAGTAACTTGACAAGTCTGGTGCGGGTTTGCAATGCGTCCAGACTCGGAAAGCGACTCTAACCTCTGAAGCCTGCAAAATACAGCATATTTTGTTCCCCTGCGCACCGATATTTCTTGACTAAAAAAGTATGGAATCAGCGCAGTGACACGAATTCCTCAGCCGAGGTCGGGTGAATCCCGATGGTCGCGTCGAATTGGGCCTTGGTCGCTCCGGCTTTCATCGCCACCGCAAGCCCCTGAATGACCTCCGCGGCTCCGTGGCCGGCCATGTGGCAGCCGATCACACGATCGTTCGAAGCGTCCACCACGAGCTTCACGATGGTGTGCTCGTTTCGTTCGCTCAGCGTGAGCTTCAACGGGGTGAAGACCGACTTGTACACACGGACATCCTGGCAGCGGTGCCACGCCTCCGCTTCCGTGAGCCCCACACTGGCCAGCTCGGGTTGGCAGAATACGGCGGTCGGGATGCCCATGTAGTCGATGCGGTGCCCGCCGTCTCCGTAGAAGCGATGCGCGAAGTGCATCCCTTCGGCGATTGCAACCGGAGTGAGTTGAAGGCGATCGGTGACGTCGCCGACGGCGTGAATCGATGATACCGAGCTCGCGAAGTCGCCATCCACGACGATCCCGCCGCGGCGGCCGAGCTCGACCCCGATGTCTTCGAGCCCCAACCCTTCGATGTTGGGCTGTCGCCCGATCGCGAATACAGGAAATTCGGTTTCGAGCACTTCGCCGTTGTTCAGCCGAGCTTCGTATCCCGAGCCGGTCTCCCGGAGCTCCTCCACGCGTGTCTGGAGGAGGATCCGCATGCCTTTGGCTTCGAGCTCGTCGTGAAGGTGGCATCGAAGGTCGCGATCGAATCCGCGCAGGATTTCGTCACCTCGATGGACGAGGGTGACCTCTACTCCGAGGGCACAGAGGACCGAGCCAAGCTCGAGCGCGACGTACCCGGCTCCAACCATCATCATGCGTTCCGGCAACTCTTCGAGAGAGAACACTGCATTGGAGGTCAGCGCGTGTTCGCGTCCGGGAATGTCCGGCACGATGGCACTTCCGCCAGTTGCGATCAGAATCCTTTCGGCCGAGCGCAGAGTCCCTTCGATCTCGACGGTGTGAGGGGCGACTAGACGCGCACGACCTTTCCACAGGTCCACTCCTGCGCGCTCGAGCAGACCCTCGTAGATTCCGTTGAGGCGCGCGATCTCGCGATCCTTGTTGGCGTGCAGTGTGGCCCAATCGAAGGAGGAGTCAGTCGACCACCCATAGCCACGCGCGTCCTCGAGATCGTACGAAAAGTGAGAGCCGTACACGAGGAGCTTCTTGGGAATGCACCCGACGTTGACGCAGGTTCCACCCATGCGATCCATCTCGGCAATCGCCACACGTGCGCCAAGCTCGCTCGCCACCCGAGCTGCTCTCACGCCACCCGATCCCGCGCCAACGACGAAGAGGTCGTAGTCGTATTCAGCCATCGTTTCTCACCTCGAAATCTCGGCCACGGGTATGGCCGAGCGGCGTGGTTGTTACCAGCTCGCGAACTCGCGAAGGGCCGCCACCGCCGAAATCTCGGTGCATCCGCCCTGCAGTAGCGTCATCGCGCCTTCTTCGGTCACGCCGACGTAGAGCTCGCGCGACTCGTCTGGGACGAGCGGCACGAGCCGCTCACTCACTTCAGCCTTGGCCAGCAGGGCGTTGAGCGCGCGGACCAAGGCTCGCACCGCCACGGTTCCGGATTCGGCATCTTCGTCGTCTTCGTCGGTGATGGCGCTGAAGTGCTCGCCCGCGCGCAACACGAGCGGCCCTGCGTCGGTGCCGATTCGCTGGAGCTTGACCGTAGAGATTTCAGGATTGAGGTTCGCCAAAGAGGAGACGAGTTGATGCGCGTTCACCGAGAAGTAGTCGTTGTGCATGAAGAACCGGTCGCTACTGCGGCGGCGCGCTGCGACCGAAGCATCGTCGTTGCCGCGATAGTACAGCCCGAGGATGTCCATTCTGCGGGAGTCGACGCGCGTTTCCTCCAGGTGCGACGCGATTGCCGACAGCTGTTTCTCATCGAGCTCACACGCGAGGCCCGCCGCGTTGAGGAGTCGCACGAAATCCTCATCGCGCTTCGAGTAGGTTGCGCTCTCTTTCCGAGGACGGAGATCCTCGGCCGGCGGCTCGACCGATTCTTTCAGCGACGCTGTCATGACCCCCTGTGCAATTCAGTGTTCAACAAATGGGAAAAAAGGTCGACCCTCTGACACAAATCACTCGCCAGAAGGCGTAAAAGCTGCGCTTTTCCCCCACTGATGCCTACGATTTGTCGCGGCACAACGCGAACCAGGCCGACATCGGCTTGCCGTTCTTGGTCGCTCGACCAATCGAGACGTGCTTCGAAACACCACGGAGGATGTCCTGCGTCCCGTGATAGACGACCCTCGAGAGACGAGCTGAATTCGGCAGGATGGCGGGCCAATGCTCGGGCCGCTCTGGCGGCACGCGAACATAGTCGACGAGCACTTCGCCGACGACCTCATGGGGATAGGCGACGAAGTAGCCAGGACCGACGACGGTTTCGACGAATGCGCCAGCGCGGTTGTAACCCCACAGCTCCGCGCCGTGCTCCGCTGGCGGGCGCACGAACACCTTCGCGAAGTGGCTGAACGCAGGCAGCGAGTTTTTTCCGTGGTGAAGCTGCTCCCGCATGGCGCCGTGCTTGCTACTGACGATGTCGTTCAAAGAGATGGGCTTGTGCCCCTTGGCAGCTTCGAACAGCCGAGCGAGGTTCGCGCGCCCCAACGTTCGAACCTCTACAACTCGCTCGGCCGAGTCGAGGTTGTCGAGAAGCGAAGCAACCTCAGCCATATCGGGCGTGTCGTTGCTGAGAAGTTCTCGCAGACGTCCCATGCCAAGCGTATGTCCGAAGTGAACCCAAGCGGCAACTAGCGGATCCGGCGATGACCATGAATGCCGACGAGCCTCGTGGTATCCACCCGCAATGAAAGCAGCAGCGTGAACAGGCGCCGTGATGTCTCCAGGTCGAATCCAAAGTCACGGAGCTCTCGCTTGAGCACTCGCCCGGCGCGGTCGTGCGTTACCTTCTTTGCCATGTCCAGGGCTTCCATCTGATTGACCCCGTTCGTGTCGGCGATTTGGCGGACGATATCGATGTACTCGGTAATGTGCTGGGACAAGAGCTCGTGCGCGATGGTGATCGCCCCGAGCTCATCGCCCTCATCCGTCTGGAAATCCAGTACGAAGTACTGCTCGGTGGCACTCACGTGAAGTATCGCGGCGCCTTCGATGCTGCTCTTGGCTTTCGAGAGGAGCTCCCGAATGCTCGCTTCCCAGTCGACGAGCTGAGCTTCGCTGCCGCGGTGCAACGTACGCTCATCGATGACCACGGCGTCGAGGGGCATGCGCGGACCATATCAGTTTCGACTGCGCCTGCATCTGTGTCCCACGGGCCGCTATGGTTCGCGACATCTGGCGCGCTCGAGGTTGGAAAGTGGCGCTGGGGGGAGATTCCCGGTTTGATCCCCCTGTGACCGAGAGAAGACGAGAGCTTCTGTTTCTCGCCGGGGTGTTGGCGGTGACGGGTCTAACGCTGTTGCCCAAGTTCTGGAACGCGTTCGTCTACGACGACCTATTCGTGTTCGTCGCCAACGACACGATTCACCACTTGTCCAACATCCCATCGTTCTTCACGCACCATGCAATGTACGTGACGGGCTCAACCGATCCGCTCGCGGTGGACACCTATCGGCCGATCACTCTGACCACGTTCACTCTCGACTCCGTGTGGAGCGGGCGGAGCCCGGTCGGCTACCACTTCACCAATCTCCTGTTGCACTTGGGTTGCACCGCCATGGTTTGGGCCGTGGCGCGCTCCGCGATGTCACAGGAGAATCGGCGTTTCGCGTGGATCGCCGCAGCCTGGTTCGGCCTCTCGCCATGGATTGGCGAGGCGCACATCTGGATCAACGGGCGGTCGGATCCGCTCTGTACGCTATTCGTGCTCGCTTCCGTTCTCGTCTGGAACCGGGCCCTGCCGAACAAGAGTGCGCCCCTGCTCGTGGCCGCCGCCGTCCTGATGTTCGCTTCATTGCTCTGCAAAGAGGTCGCCTTCGGGGTTCTGCCGGCGTTCTGGTTCTGGCCTTTGGCGACGCGCTTGTATCCATCCGTCCGTGAGCGGGCGGTGATGCTGCTGAGTCCGACCATCGGAGCCGGCGCGTACCTGCTGGTTCGTTGGCAGGTCCTCGGCGGGTTCAAATCCCATGAGGACTCCACTCACAT
>PVMK01189454.1_pt2 | contig 48898 bp, 53 predicted proteins | sample 1853481 | NCBI WGS metagenome assembly PVMK01 (sample SAMN08533507, study PRJNA380276) | Marine sediment metagenome, whole genome shotgun sequencing project.
GCCAAGCTCGACGCGTCGCTCTCCTATGAGTTCACCATCCGACGAGGCGACGATATTTTCTTTTCGATCGTCGTCTACGCGAGCGACGACGAAGGGATGCGCTCGATGGTGAGCTTCTTGATCGACAAGGACATCGCCTTCGAGCAAGAAGGCGACGACCAAGTAGCAACGATTCACATCAGGACGGAGCGTCCCGAAGGCGCGAAGAACTGGTTGAAGCTCGAAGGCAATCAGCCGTTCATCCTGACCCGGCAATATTTTCCCGAATGCGTGATCGAGGTCGACAAGGGCAAGTACCGCCCTGCCCTCATGAACCTCGAATGCCTGGACGACGTAGCGCCCCCGAAGCAGTACGGCCTTGCCGACCTCTCGGCTGGGCTCGACCGCCTTATCGCGTTCATGCACGACACGGTGGACGCCGGTCTGGGCGTGTCGGCCATCGTAGGCATGAGCACGATTGAGTACGACGGCGACGCGCCCTCCGCTCCCACACGCATTGGAGAAGACGGCCAGCTCGCAGTCGAAGAAGGCGAGCACGACGAGTACACGCCCGACGAGGTGTTCGAGATGATCGACCCCAAGGTGGTCGCAAACAATCTTCCGGGCCCAGGCATCGGCTACTCGGGCGTTTCGTTCAAGATCGCCGACGACGAGGTGATTGTGATCGAAGCCAAAGACGTGCCGTGCCGCTACTGGTCATGCCAGGTCTTCGACCACTACCTTCGAGCCGGCGACTACCGGCACCACCCGGTGGCGATCAACAATCGTCAGACCGTGTACGACGAGGATGGGTCCTTTCGGCTTTACGCCTGCAGCGACAACCCCGGCGTGAAGAACTGGATTAGCACCCGAGGGCCGGCGTCGTGGTCAGGTCGTGCTCCGAACTCTGCTCGCGGAGACCGACCTCATGCCCGAGATGTCGGTGATCAAGATCTCGGAGATTCCGGCGCGGGATCGCATCTAGAACGTGCTCGGGGAGAGACACTCAACGTGAACGCAGGCTGGCCGGGCGACGCGGCACGGGATCGCCTCATCGGGGGTTGGCACATCTATCAGCGCACGGGGGGCCATCGCACCAGTACCGACGACCTGATCACCGCCTGGTATGCCGTCCATAGAAATCCACGCCCGGTGGCGCGATACCTCGACCTCGGTTGCGGTGTGGGCTCGGTGCTCTTGATGGTGACTCACAAGCTACGGCCGACGACTGCCGTCGGGATCGAGGCGCAGGCTCAATCGGTCACTATGGCCGCGCGCGCCATCGCCGAGCTTCCGGCGCACGACAGCCACATCGAGGTCCGACACGCGGACTTTCGCGATGTGGATTTTGGAGGCGAGCGCTACGACTTGATCACCGGGTCACCGCCCTACTTCCCACTCGACGCTGGCGTGCTGCCCGACGACACACAAAGACACGCTTGTCGCTTCGAAGAACGCGGCGGCGTAGAGGTCTATGTAGAGACGGCAGCTCGCGCCATGGCCGAACGATCGCGGCTCTACATCGTGTTTCAAACCCGTGGGGGCAAGCGGGTCACCGCGTCGGCTATTCGGCACGATCTGCATCTGACCGGCCAAGCAGACTTCTCGACGCGCGCCGACAACCCAGAACCGTTCCTGACGGTGTTCGAGTTTTCGCGACAGCCCGCGAAAGCCGTGCATCGCGTCCACTGCTCCGTGCGTGACGCCAACGGAGCCATCACCCCGGAGTACCAACGCGTTCGCGTCGAGCTTGGCGTCGGATGACCGTGTACGGCACGCGGATCACGAAGATGCTCTCAATCTGGCCGAGTTCTCCATCAAGCAGTCGAGCGCATTCGGAATTTGAGGGCGCGGTTTCGTGGTAGCGTCTGCGCCGCCTGCCATGACCATGAATCGGCGCATCCTTCTCGCGAAACGCCCGGACGGGCTCGCTACCGAGGCCGACTTTCGCTCCGACGAGCAGCCGGTCCCTGAGCTCGAGGAGGGCGAGGCCCTACTCCAGACGCTCTATCTCGGCATCGATCCTACGATCCGCACGTGGCTGTCGACGGCGAAGAGCTACCTGCCTCCAGTCGAGATCGGCGAGGTGGTGCGCTCGGCCGGCGTCTGCAGGGTACTCGAATCGAAGTGCGAGCGCTTCCAAGTCGGCGACCTCGTCACACATCTGTGCGGCTGGCAGGAGTACTCCATCGGCACTGACAAGTCGTTCGCAGCGACCTTCCCCGCGTCGACGAATCCGCGGCACACGCTCGGCGTTCTCGGCTCGACCGGTGTCGCGGCGTACGTGGGGCTCATGTACGTGGGGCAGCCCAAGGAGGGGGAGACGGTGTTGGTGTCGGCGGCGGCGGGGGCCACCGGCTCTATCGTCGGTCAGATCGCCAAGATCAAGGGCTGTCGAGCCGTCGGTATCGCAGGCAGCGACGAGAAGTGCCGGCACGTCGTCGAGAACCTCGGCTTCGACGCGTGCATCAATTACAAAGACGACGGCTTTCGCGAGGCGCTCAAAGCGGCGTGCCCGGATCGCATCGACATCTACTTCGACAACGTGGGCGGCTCGGTCCTCAACGAAGCTCTCGGGCGGCTCAACATGGGCGCGCGCATTGCGTTGTGCGGCGCCATCTCGGTCTACAACGCAGACAAGAAGCCGCCCGGACCCGCCAACTACCTAAACCTCATCACCGTCCGCGGCACGATGCAGGGTTTCAACGGCATGGACCATTGGGGCAAGCACCCGGAGATCTCCGCCGAGCTCGCGAAGTGGATGGATGAAGGCAAGATCCGGAACTACGAAACCATCCTCGACGGCCTCGACGAAGCCTGGCGCTCGGTGAACATGCTGTTCACGGGCGAGAACGTCGGCAAGCTGCTGGTTCGCATCGCCGACCCGTCGATGTGACCCGGAAAGTGACCCTGGTCATCGGCGAGGGCGGCTGCCGAGCAGGTAATAGATTCGTGCGCAGGCGTAGAGGACCGAGGTCCAGATCGCGGCGTGTACGGCGAACGTAAAGGCGCCCGTGGCCAAACCAAGACGGATCGCAACGGCGATCTGGAGCGCGTCCCCGAGCAGGTAGGCCGCGATCACGGGCCTCAGAAATCGATCGGTGCCCTCGCGCAGCGCAGCCCACAAGACCAACGACAAGACGACTAACAGAACCGCGTACCAGCGCCCGAACTCGACGGCAGCGAGCGGAAGCGGCTCGGAAGTGAACTGGCCGAGAAACGCGGCGGGAAAGAGGAGCGCAAAGATCGCGCTGCCGAGATTGGTGATCACTTCGAAGTAGAAGACTGCCCGCACCACACGCATGCCGCAGGCAGCCTACTACGACGACTTGGGGCTGGCGATCTATCTTGGAGAATAGGCCGTCGACGAGACGCCGATGCGTCGCAGTGGGCCCGCGAGGTCCTCGGGGACGGCACTCTCGAACGTGACGCGTTCGCCGCTCGTGGGGTGCAGGAACGACAGCCGTTGCGCGTGGAGAGCCAGCCGGTAGAGACCGAGCTCAGCGCGATAACGGCGGTTGTCGGCACCGTTTCCGTAGTTCACGTCCCCAGCAATCGGATGATCGATGCGCCGTAGGTGGCGACGTATCTGATGACGACGCCCAGTTCGCGGACGCACCTCGACGAGCGCGAGCCGCACATCGGACACGAAGAGGAGCGTCTCGTATTCGGTCACCGATTCTACGTCTGGACCACCCTCACGTTTGGCCATCGGGCTGTCGATCACTCCGCGTGGAGGGGGCGAGCCGCGGACCAGCGCGAGGTAGGTCTTGCTCACCGTACGAGTACGGAAGGAATCGTGAAGTGTCCGGGCATGCTCCGAGGAAAGAGCGAACACAAGCACGCCGCTGGTCGCGCGATCGAGCCGGTGCACGGGGTATACCCATTGCCCGATCGCGTCGCGCGTAAGATTGAGCGCGAAGGTCGAGCTCTGGTCGTCACCTCGATGCACCGACAGCCCGGACGGCTTGTCGACGACCACCACGGCGTCATCACGATAGAGCACGTCGATGGACGTCGGAATCGGCGGCGATCGCGGCGCGCTGGGGTCAACAGGGAGCACAACCGGACTGACGTTGACATCTGATCCCGTTGCAGTCGAGGCTCGTGAGGAGCGTTAGCCGTAGCGATCGATCTTCGGCGGAAGCAAGTAGCGATACGGCCTGCGCAGGATGTTCTGGTAGACCCAGCGGTCGGTGCGACGCGCGACTTGCACGAACGCGTATGTCTGCGCGTCGCTCTTGTAGTGGGCGCGTACCTCTTGCTCCGTGATCTCGGGCGTCAGAGCAAAGACCTCGTTGGCGATCGGGATCAGGGGCGGAAAAATCTCGCCAAGGCCTTCCTTGATGAGGTTGCCGAGAAAATCTAGCGCCTGTCCGCGGACACAATGATAGTTGTCGAGGATCCCGCGCAGGAGAAGGCGATTCACGATCAGGCGCACCGGGCCCGGTAGAGCCCGGGTCTGTTCGGTGAAGTCGAACAAGTCGTTGCCTGCTTCGTCACGGAGGAACGGCGTGCCGACATCGAGGTAACGAAGACGCTCACCTTCGATCGCCCAGTTCGACAGTTGCCCGTCCGGGGCGAGCGATGGTGTCACCGAGGCTCGGATGAGCTCGAAGATTCGCCGTACGTGGGGGGCAGCCTCTTCGGCGGTTTTGCCTCGCAGGAAATCTGGGCCCAGCGTTTCGGGGGTCAGGAGCGGTTGCACGCAATAGACCACATGGCCGTCGGGCCGTTCCAAAATCGGTGTTTCCGTCTCGACGACGTCGACCCCGCAGGCGGTGAGCTGCTCGATATACGATGCAATGAGAGCCGCCGTGTGCTCCGCCGCGTCGCGCGTCGAGAACGGAACCAGCCGCTTGCACGCTAAATCGCCCTTCGGCGTCGCCAACTTCACCGCGAGGGTGACCTCGCCGTAACCGATGACGTCGAGGTTCGTCGTGTCACCGGTGCGCAGGGCCTCATCAAGCCGTTGCTCGAGGGCCTCGATCTCGGACGTCGTAACCAGCGAGGTCACGCAAAGGCCTTGGTCATGCGGCCGATCAGATCCTCGGCTTCGTCGTCCGTGAGAATCAAGGGAGGCAAGAACTGAAGCACGCTACGATCGTTGCCAGAAGGAAAACAGAAGACGCCTTGCTGCATGATGCGCAAGAGCGCCCCGATGGCATCCATCTCACTGCTGAATCGTAAGCCCATGAAAAGACCCCGGCGCCGAAGCTCGAATGGAAGTGGGTCGAACGCGTCTGCGAATCGCTCGGACAGAGCTTCCACATGATCGAGAAACCCAGGCTCGCCGACGATGTCGAGCACCGCTTGCGCCGCAACACATCCGAGCTCTGAGCCTCCAAAGGTCGAGATGTGAACGAACGGGTTTGCTTCCGAATCGAGGACTTCGTGCATCTGACGTGTCAGCAGCGTCGCAGTGATCGGATAGATGCCCCCGGAGAGCCCTTTGCCGGCGATGATGGCATCTGGAATCACGTCTTCGTGCTGGATGCCCCACCAGCGCCCCGTGCGGCCGAGTCCCGTCTGCACCTCGTCGACGAGGAGCATCACGCCTCGGTCATCGCAAAGCTTGCGAATCGCCGAAAAGTAGCCCGGTGCCGGAATCGGCATGCCCAAGGTTGCGGGAATCGCTTCGAGAAGGACTCCAGCAGTCTGGTCGTCGATCGCGGCTTCCATCGCGGCGACATCGTTGAATGGCACCTGGACGAAGCCGGGAAGGTTCGGTCCAAACGGATCGCGAAACGCAGCGTCACCTGCCGCCAAGGCAAGACCTGTGTGACCGTGGTAGCCGCCTTGAACGGAAACGATCGCGAGACGACCGGTGGCACCTCGCGCTGCCTTGATCGCAACGTCGACCGCCTCGCCGCCGGACACGCCGAATACGACCCGGGGAAGCGCATCGTCCATCGTTGCGGACAAACGCGCGGCAAGCTGCGCTCGCTCGGAAGACATGAAGTGATGATTGCCGATGTCGAGCTTGCCAAGCGCATCGGAAACAGCAGCGGTCACCCGAGGATTGCGGTGCCCAAGGCCGAAGACGCCACCGTTGCCATGGCAGTTGATGAGCCGAAGCTTCGTGTAAGCATCCTCGAACCAAATGCCCTCACGCCGCCCCATCACCATCTGAAGGCCCATGCGCTGGTAGTACGCGAGCTTGTTGGGCGCGACGTGCTCGCGAAACACAGCGATGAGCTCGTCGGCGGTTTCGAATGGCGGGGACGGTGGTTCGTGGGTCATCGGTGAGGGTTAGCAGGATCAGGGTTGAAGTAATACTCGCCGGGGAGCTGTCAGCTTTCGTCGAGCTCCGAGCGCAGTTTGCGGATCATGAGGCGCTCGTAAAGGCCGGGCGCAAGGCTCGATAGGAGCGCGCTGGTTTTTCCAAGCGGAGTGAGCACGAGGCGCCTGCGTCCGGACCGCGCCGCCTTCAATACTTCTACGGCCACGTCGTCGGGAGCGCCGAGTCGTCCTATTTTTGAGCGTGGCCGGTCGATGCGTTTGCCGTCCGCACCAAGTGCCGATGCTTCGATTCCCGAGTCGACGAATGAAGGGCAAACCATCAGCACACCGACGCCTTTGTCGGCGACCTCGGCGCCGAGGCTCTCGAAAAGGCCGTGCATGGCATGCTTTGAGGCCGCGTACCCGCTGCGCCCGTAGAGCGGCGCCAACCCAGCGATGCTCGAGACCGCGATGATGAGTCCGCGATTTGCCACGAGGTCGTCCATGCAAGCTTGCGTGCAATGCAGAGCACCGAACAGGTTGACCTCCATCACACGCCGAAAAACCTCGGGCTGAGTGTCCGCGAATGCGCTTCGGTGGACGATGCCGGCGTTGTTGATGAGAACGTCGATGCTTCCGAACGCTTCGCGTATGGTCGCCATCGCGTCCCGCACTTGCTCCCTGTCCGTGATGTCGCAGGGCAAGGCCAAAGCCTCGATGCCCGCGCTCGCAAGCTCCTCGCGTGCCATCCCGAGCGGGCTCGACGGCAGGTCGACAATCGCGATCTTGGCGCCGGCCCCTCCAAAGCTTCGCGCGAGCGCGCGTCCGATCCCCCCAGCGCCACCCGTTATGACGACGCTGGATCCATTGAAGTCACGCCGAACCAAGAAGACCTCGTGCATGGGTGCAACCCGTCGCATCGAAAACCAACAACGCACCACACCGCAGTGTCACGTCTAGATCCATGCAATCCTCCAGGGGCCACCTAGTCGCCTTCATGACTGACTCGGGTTCAAGGGTGCGATGCGCGCGAAATCTATGCCAACTTCAGGCGCGTGAACCTCGGGTAGCACAGACGCCGCCACCAGGTTGGCGACGTTGCGTGCGGCGACCGCCTCTGTCTCCATCGTCGAGACGGCGAACTCCATCGCATTCACCCAGTAGAGACCGTCGGCGAGACGGAAGGGCGGAAGGTCTCTGCTCGGGCTCAGGACCGGGTAGGCCTCCCAGCGGATCCGCTCGACCACATCGCGGCTCGAGAAAATCTCGTCCAGAAGCGACTCCGCGAGCGGCTCTCGGCTGAACAGCTTGTAGATGAGGGCCCCATCGGGCGAGGTCGCAACCAGGCCGAGCGAGCTGAAAGGGATCGTGTCGTCCTCCACTGTGAGCACCGCATCGGGCAAGTCGGACGCGTGGGCCAGGCCAAAGTAGTCCGCCCGAGGCGTTCCCTTGACGAAGGTCGCCCAGGTGATCTGGAACCGGGCGCGCGCGGAGGGCCGGATTCGGGCAACGCCACCCCGGACAGCGCAAGTGCCGTTGGGCCGCCCGGCGTCGCGACCACGACGACGTCGTGCGACGCGAGCCGACCATCCGACAACTGCAGGGTGAACCGCGCACCTTCCTGGGACACACCGGCAACCTCGGTGCCGATCTCGGGGGTCGCGCTGGCGTCACGAACCAGCTCTTCACACACGCGGCGGTTGCCTCCGCCCACCGAGAAGAGCCTCCCAGCCAGTCCTGCCCCGGCGAGTGCAATCGAAGTAGCCAGTGCGTTCATGGAAACGTCCTGCCCATACATGATCCGGCCGACGGGCGTGGCGTACTGATCCACGAAACGGCCCCGCACGCCGCTGTCCGCGAGCCATTGACGCCCGTCTTGCTGTAGCAGGTCGGCGAGGCCGAGCTCGGAGCAAAGCGCCGACGGAGAGTCGAAGGCGACGCCCCGTTCGAGATGTTCGTAGACGTGATTCCACTGCTGGACGCCCCGCTCGACCGCGCGCTGGAGCCGCAACGGCGCCATCACACCGAAACGCCACACGGCAGCAAGCCGCGTGAGCAGCGCCGAGTCATGAGTACGAAACGCGAAGCGCCGCCCATCCCAAACGCCCACACTCTCACTCTCGCCGCCACCCTCATCGCGTTGATGGGGTTCGACGCGCTCGAGGCCGAAGTGATCCACGAATCCCGCCATATAACGATTGGTCTCGTGGATGATCGTTCCGCCGGACTCGACCGGCGTTCCGCCCACATCGAGGATCGCCAGCCGTCCGCCCAACTGTGCGTCACGTTCATAGACGGTGAGCGCGGCCCCCTCCCCGAGCGATTGCCTCAAGAACCAGGCCGCCGAGCACCCGGCGATGCCGCCTCCGACGATTGCGATATTCGGTGAGCTCATGGCGTTGTCCGAGCGCCTTCACTGTAAGCAACCACTGGAGCCGCACGCAGCACGCGGAGACATAGAGAGCTGAATGGGCAAAGCACAACAACCTCTATAACTTGCGATGCACAACGCCGACAAGCCGCTCGATGTACCGATTGGCAAGGTTTCGTTGACTTCAATGGGCGCTGGACGGGAGCACCGTTCATCTGCGATGGTTCGGGCCAATGACTGATCCGAGCACAGGTAGCCCGCTGAGCGCGCGGCCGCGGGACTGGTTTTTTGTTCTCGCGTTTTCGTTTTTCGCATTCTCCTCGTTCTTTTCGGATGCCTGGCATGCGCTCGGCCTGCTCGAGGGCGACGCCTTTTGGGCCCGCGCAACCCGTTGGTATATGGATGCGGCGGCCGACCACTACCTCGCCGCAGACCACGCGTACTCGCGCGTGAACACCGGCATCTCGGGGCTGGTCTTCGGCCCGTTCTACCTGCTGTTGGTCTACGCCTTCGTGAAGGGGAAGAACTGGATTCGACCGCTCGCGCTCCTGTATGTCGGCGCGATGCTCCACGGGGTCACCGAATTCTTCATTTGGGAGTATTGGATCGGCCCGCCTCCGGGGAACCCGCTGGTCTTCTGGGCCTTCAACGGACCGTACGCCGTCATCCCGTTCTTGCTGGGCGTTCGCATGTGGCGCCCCGACCCGTTTGGTCGATAAGCACCGATCGGATCGAGTCGCAAGCTACTGCGCAATCACATCTTCGTTGAACGGAAGCGCGCTGTTGTCGTTGCCGAAGGTGTCGACGACGTCGATGGTGAGCACGACCAGTATAGCGCACCCTCACGAGCCACGCGATGGCGCCGGGGCCTAAGCAGCGTCGGGATCTCCGGCGGCCGCGAAAGGGTAATCCGGCAGGTTTTCGAAACGCTCATAGGGGCATCACTGCCACTCTACTAAGTGCGTACATCCAGGCGCACCATCGAGGACACATGAAACATGGGAGACCGTGACTCCGGACAGCCCCATCAGTGCAAATATGACGGAGTCTGAAGCCGTCGTCATGGTGCACAGGACCGGGTGATGAGAAGTCCAATCCGTATACGTGATCGACTGGGTGTGTTCGTTCACGCAGACACTCTGGACCCGTCCCGTGTCGTAGTAGGTCGACCACAGTCGTTGTGCGAAGCGAGCGTGCAACTTCGGTGAGCCGACGACGCGCATCACGGTGCGATGTAGACCCGTGAGAGTTCGCGTCAGTGCGGCCTGAGCGCCCGCGGTAACGAGCTGCCGAACTTCTGTCTCTGTGCGGCCGCGCGCAATCGCATCGAGCAAAACATGAATGTCGTCCGCGCCGTACCATCCTGACGCGAGCACGCCGCAACCGACGAGCCCTAGATCGAGGTTTGGAAGAGAGTGCAGCGTAGGAGCTCCAGCCAGCCGATGACGCAGGTCGTCTTCCCCGAAGGTGGCTCGGTACCATTCGAGGAACTCGCGTAACGCCGCGCCTTTTATTCGCCCTTCCGCCAAGTCCAACCCCTCATCGTCACTTTGAGGCATGCGTGCCCTCGGAACAACTAGCTCACGCGGGTGCAGAAGGCGGTGGGCCTGTGACAGTCACGGATGTCCGTAGAACCCGTATCCGTATCGGTTCATCGGCGCTGTGTAGAACACGTCGTTGTAATAGTTGGGGCTGTAGCCATAGCCGACGTATCCCCCCGAGACGTAGCAACTCGCCGCGGCCAGGCAAAACACCGCCACTGCGACAAGCACGAGCCTTTCGATGTTGCGCTTCATGGGCTCACCTCGCCTTCATCCTCGTCGTCTTGGGGCGACCATTTCTGTAAGGCGACCGGCGCACCCGATGGATCGAGGACCAAGGCCAGTGTCCCTTCACGCACATCGGGCGCTGGGGCGATGACCACGCTGCCCCCGAGCTCGGCGGCGCGTTCGGCAAGTGCCGTAGGGTCGTCGACGCGTACATAGGGGATCCATGCCGAGCGAGTGCCTGCGAACGGGTTTTGGATGACGCCAGCGCGCGCCTCGCCGGAGCTCCACAACACGCGGTACTCCGAGCCTGGGTTCTTCTTCAGTGGCTCCGCGCGGTAGCCGAACGCGGCTTCGTAAAACTCGAGCGCTCGATCGGCATGGTTGGCGAGGAGCTCATGCCAGAGCCACGTGTGAACCTGCGGTTCGACGTCGGGCGGATCGCCGCGGCTCGAAGACAAGAGGTGAAGGACGGCACCGTCGGCGTCTTCGACGGTTACTACGCTACCGACGCCGGACACATGGATAGGTGCTTCGAGTTGCTTGCCCCCGGCCTCGTTGACGGCGGCGAGCGATGCGTCGAGGTTCGCGACGGACATCGCACTCAACCAATGCCCCCTCTTGACCGGCTTGCCATCCTTGCTGGCGTCGAGGATGCCGCCGAGGTTGCGCCCGTGGAACGTGATGACGCTGTAGCGACCATCATCCTTGACGTCGAACTCCCAACCGAACAGCCCTCCGTAGAACTCGCGGGCGGCGGCTCCGTCATTGGTCACTAAGTTGTGCCAGACGAACTTGCCGGGAATCTGCGGTCCACCTTGCTCGTCGACAAGCGGCGGAAGCGTGGTGCTGCGATTGCACCCCGTGATCGACGCCGCACAGAGAACGGCTGCGGCGATCACGAGGCTCGTGTGTCGGATAGTGTTGGGTGATTGCTGCATGGATATCCAGAGCTTCGATGGGAAGCGACGCGGAGGATACCCTATCCAACGGAGGAGCACCGCGATTTGAAACGTGGGGCTTTGCGTTGGCTCTTTGTGCTGGCTAGGACCTACCGGTGCGGTTGGTCTTCGTGGGCTTGCAGATTGCCTCCATCGTGTAGCCGCCAGGGTGTCCAGTGGCGCGTCTGGCGGCGCTTGCGTGATGTTGGGATCATCCGAGCATCGACCGTGGTCATGTGCAACCGATTGCCCTGCCAGTTGACCTCGAGATTGTTGGACAGCAGCAGGTACTTCACCCATCAGGACGCCTCGATCTTCGTTTGGTGAGCCACATTACATCAGGGATACGCCCGGCGTTCAGGGGCTACTGCGCCGCGACGTTGTGGGACGCTTGATGCTCCGCGGTTCCGGTGAGCTCGCTGAGGACGTTCCAGGCGACCTCTTGGCGGTCGACGTCCAGCAAATGCGCGTGCTGCATCTCGTGCAACGGGCCAACGAACTTCTTTGCTTTCGATGCGTAGGTCTTGCCGTTGGCGTACTCGCCATCCTCGCCGTGCAGCACATCGATGTACCGTTTGGCCCCCCTCGAGATGGGCTGTCCCATCCCCATCACCGGAGCCAGAGTCGGCATGACTTTGGTGAACAGGAAGTTTTTGAAACCCGTCGTATGGCGCGCAGCGTTGGTGCGGAGGTTGGCGCCGGGTGAAACCGTGAAGATCGCAAGGCGCTCGCCGAACCGCCGGGCCATCGCTGCAGTCCACCAAGATGTGAACACCTTCGTGGTCGCGTAGTAGCGCGTTGGGTTGAACAATTCGGGCTTGTCGCCCTTGGCGAAGGTGATCATCGCCTGGTGAAGCGTGTCGCCGAACTCCTGTGGAGCCTCGGTGGCAAAGTCATAGAGGCTCATGTCCATCATCGCCGGGACGTCGTTGTTCGCCGACTCCGAGCCTGCGATCACCACGCGCGCATCCTTGGGAAGAATGTCTGCCTCGACGAGGCGAAGGGTCAGGACATGATGGCCAACGATCGACGAAGCGAACGCGACCTCGAGACCATCTGGGCTCTTCTTCATCTCGTCGCCGGAGATCATCCCCGCGTTCAACAAGAGCGTATCGATGGAGCGACCGCGCCTGACGAGCTCGTCGCCCGCCGCGTTGGCCGACTCGACGCTCGAAACGTCGACCTCTAGGGTTTCGAAGGGGTCGATTCCCACTCGCTCGGCGAGCGCCTGTTTCGCTGCCTCCGCCTTGTCGAGAGTGCGGCAGGCTAGAATCACACGGCTGTAGCCCGCTTCAGCAAGCTGCGCGGCAGCCTCGAAGCCTAGGCCGGAGTTGGCCCCCGTGACGAGGGCGGTCTTATCTGAGAACTGGTTGATTGGATTGGATATTGTCATGATTTTCCTTTATTGACCGTTCGGTCCAAAATGTTACAAAAAAAAGCCTAGGCTCGGATACTGTTCAGGATTTGCTCGGATACGAGCTTCAAGTGCTTGTAGGGAACGCGCGCCTTGCTCATCGGCCCGAGACCCATGGCGCTGTTGGTGAGGTGCCAAGCCGTCGCGTCGATGTCGTCGACGATGGCATCGCCCTTGGCGACGGCAACCTTCAGTGCATCGGCGAAGCCCTTCCGGAGTTTGTTGACGAACCGGTTCACGATGGCGGCGACTTCCGGATCATGGGGGGCCAACTCGATGGCGGAGTTGATCAACAGGCATGAGCGGTATGGTTTCGTAGTCATGCGGCGGGCCATGCCATCGAAGTACTCTTCGACCGCCGCAAGGCCGCCATCGGGCGCGCTCAGTTGCGCCACCACGGAGCCGATGCCGATTTCGTAGTAGTGGGCGAGGCTCGCCAGGAAGAGGCTGTGCTTATCGCCGAACGTGTCGTACAGGCTCTGCCGGCCGATCTCCATCGCGTCGAGCAGGTCCCGCATCGACGCCGCCTCGTAGCCCTGCTCCCAAAAGAAGCGCATCGCCCGCTCGAGGACAACCTCTCGATCAAATTCCTTTGCGCGGGCCATGGTCAAGCACTGTAGTGATTTTAGACCATTAGGTCAAGAACTGTTCACGCAACCCACCCCAGCTTGATCTCGGAGCCGCTGCTGACCCGTCGCTGGCAAGGTTTCGTCGCATGGGGACCGCGTGCTGATCAGCCTGACGGGGCCTCGAGTGCGGGGCGCTTGGGAAGGTGGCGTAGGCCCATCCAAGCAAGCGCCCCGATGTGCTTGGCGACCTCCTCGACCGGCGGCTTGCGCTCCTCCGTCCACCACTTGCCCACGAAGGTCACCATTCCGATGAGCGCGTTTGCGTAGATCGGCGCTGCCTTGGGATCGTAGCCCGCGTCTTTGAACGCGGATACGAACACGTCGCCGACCCGGTCGGCGAGCTCGTTCAGCAGGCTCGACATGGAGCCGCGCGAGGAGGTGAACGGCGAGTCCTGCGACAGCACGGCAAAGCCGTCGGGGTGGTCCTTCACGTAGTTCAGGAACGTGAGCGAGGCGTGCTCGACGCGCTCGCGTGGCGATCCCGACGAGATGGCCTCGACGATGCGGCGCTCGACGTAGTCCATCTCGCGGTCGACGACGACCGCGTAGAGCCCCTCCTTGCCACCGAAGTGCTCGTAAATGATGGGCTTCGACACTTTGGCGCGCTTGGCGATCTGCTCCACCGAGGTCCCCTCATAGCCGTACTTGGCGAAAACCGCGCGTCCCACTTCGATAAGTTGAGCGCGACGCTCTGAGGCCGATAGACGGCGGTTGCTGCTACTCATTTCGCGACTGTACTACGCATCCGTAGGTTATGCCACCCTCGTAGAATGCGGATATATCGGTGATATTTGCGTAAAACCTGCTTTTACATAAAAAAGACATCGACTGTTTGCTACCTCTACGTAAGTTACTATATCGTAAGTTACTCAGTCGGAGGTTACGGATGACGATGATATCGATGGAAGGAATCGCGAATGCCTGGACGGCCAGGGGAACCACGGCCGTGCAGCGCCTGTTCTTCGATCGGCAGGCGGAGTTTTGGCTGGGCGAGTTGGACCCGCGCGGTGCCCGCAGAGCCTGCCACCACATGGACCTGGCGCGCGGCAGCGTGACGTGTCGATTTCCAGTTCATTGAAGGGTGGCCAGGACTTCGTGTATGCGCTCCCGCAACCACTGATGGGCCGGGTCCGAATCGAAGCGAGGGTGCCACCACAGTGAGTCCACGACCGCCGGGAGCTCACGCGGCGCCTCGAGGGTGACGACGTCATGAAGATCGATGGGCGCACAGAGCAGTCGCCTGGGCACCGTGGCCACGAGATCCGTGCTCCGGACCACCTCGGGAAGCGCGAGCAGATACGGGATCGACGCGCGGATTCTGGAAGTCGAGGCCAAGTCAGGCACGGCCTCCGACATCGGACGGGGCACGAATCCGATCGGCGTGTAGGCCAAGTGACCGTACGCCGAGTAGTCGTCGATCCGGATTCGCTTGCGGCGCGCCAGCGGATGTCCGCGCCGGACGAGACATACGTAGTCGTCGGTCAGAAGCTTCTCCGTGCAAAGACCTTCCGAGGAGCTCAGATAGACGGCGAGCACCAGGTCGATCTCGCCCGAAGCAAGCTTGTCGGAAAGGCGGCCAATCGAGAGCGGCTCCACTTGCACTCCCGCAACCACTGATGGGCCGGGTCCGAATCGAAGCGAGGGTGCCACCACAGTGAGTCCACGACCGCCGGGAGCTCACGCGGCGCCTCGAGGGTGACGACGTCATGAAAATCGATGGGCGCACAGAGCAGTCGCCTGGGCACCGTGGCCACGAGATCCGTGCTCCGGACCACCTCGGGAAGCGCGAGCAGATACGGGACCGACGCGCGGATTCCGGAAGTCGAGGCCAAGCCAGGCACGGCCTCCGACATCGGACGGGGCACGAATCCGATCGGCGTGTAGGCCAAGTGACCGTACGCCGAGTAGTCGTCGATCCGGATTCGCTTGCGGCGCGCCAGCGGATGTCCGCGCCGGACGAGACATACGTAGTCGTCGGTCAGAAGCTTCTCCGTGCAAAGACCTTCCGAGGAGCCCAGATAAACGGCGAGCACCAGGTCGATCTCGCCCGAAGCAAGCTTGTCGGAAAGGCGGCCAATCGAGAGCGGCTCCACTTGCACTCGGACTCCCGGCGCCTGTGTGTCGACGAGCCGCAGAAGCGCAGGGAGCATCATGGTCACACTCAGGTCCGGAAGCGCCACACTGAAGATGCGGGTCGAGGTCGCCGCATCGAAACCCATTCCCAACTGAACCGCGCGTTCGACAGAGAGAAGAGCATCCGAAAGAGGCACCAACATCACCTCGGCGCGACGCGTCAGCACCATGGTTCGGCCCTGGCGCACGAGCAGCGGATCGGAGAACAGCTCCCGCAGCCGCGCGAGGGTCTGGCTCATGGCAGGTTGGGTGATTCCGACGCGGCGAGCGGCTCGGGTCACGTTGCGCTCGGACAGGAGTGCGTCCAACGCGACGAGCAGGTTGAGGTTCAGGCCAGTCAGACGGGTCGAGTCCATCAGGAACCATAATTTCAGCTAATGGCCCCATGATCAATGCCAATGGACCCCAAACGAGGGTTAGATGGTGAGCTGACCGGAACGCAGCAGGTACGCCAGGCGCTTGCGTTGCTCCGGATCCAACATTTCGTGGGTCTTTTGCAACGTGGCCAGGACTTCCTCCTTGAGACGTTCGGCCGCCTCCACACGCGCGCCCAGCGCTTCGGCCGCTGCCGCGTGGTTGAAGTCCTCTGCGGCCACGGCGTCGGCAATGCCGGCAAGGCTACGCTGCTCATCGAGCCGGGCCTGCGCTCGCTCAGTCTTGAGCACGTTGAGGATGCCCGCCAACGTGTCGATCTGCTCGTCGTCCAGATCGAGTTTGTGCGCCATATAGCGGAGGGGCCTCCGAACCCCAAAGCTGGACGCCTGATACGCGGAACGACCATGCGATTGCTCACGCCGTCGCCAGCCGCCCCGTCCGCAGGCCGTAGCCCGTTCTTCGCCGCCGCGATCTTCCTGAGATCGCTTCCATCGATGATAGAAACCTGGATGCATTTTGTACTCCTAACGGCCCGAGGCTGTTCGCTCCCGAGCGGGTTCACAGGGCGGGCAATGCGCCACGCCCCGACTACTAGAAGGAACCTAAGGACACGAGGCGTCGGGGCGCAAGGGGACGCAAACCGATTTCTACCGCGCCTCTCGCTATTCGGACTCCGCGGGTCGCGGCGATCTTTCCCATCAAGGGCTGGTCGGGCGGGAGCGCGACGGAACCCATGATGAACCTCTCGGGGTGTTCCGATTCGTCGGGCTCCCCGGTTCCGGCGTCCCAGTCGCCGTCGACCGGCGGGCTGCCCATGAACGGTTCCCCCATTCGTATCGGTTGCTCCTCGACGGGGGTTGCACGCGGACAACGCCGTGACCCCAGCAGCGACGCCTGCCACGGCTGCTACGGCGCGAGCTCCCGCCAGGAGGAACGAACGCTTTCCGCCGACCGGACAGTCGGAGGTGAGCACCGTGCCGTCTTGCCGTCGATGGAAGCGCACGCAGAGGCGCCCTTCCCGCTCGGTGACGACGCGTTGCGCCTCGCGTTCGGTCATCGCCGTCAGGTTGTAGACATTCCGATTGCACTCCCGACAGAACCGAACGCGATCGTCGCCGTCCATGTTCTTCCAGGCCGCCTTGCAGGGGCTGGCAATGCGAAGGTGAAGCTTTGAATCTGTGACCATATTCGTTTGGACGCGTGATGCGCCAAAACGATCTAAACCAGCCAGTTGGGCCTGAATCCGCTCCAACTATAATTCGCGTGAATACTTGGATAGCCAATGCCAATAACCCGACGCGGCGTCGCGCGTGCATAGTAACCTCATCGCGAACATGTGCGGGCCCCCCAGCCTGCGCAACGAGGAATCATGGAAACGCACTTCGACTACGGCTTCGTCTCGGCAGACTCGCACGTCACCGAGCCGCCGGACTGCTACCAGCGGTTCATCGACCCCGCCTACCGAGACAGGGCGCCCGTTCATCCGGCGAGACGAGAAACGCGGCGATCTCTACGTCATCCCCGGGCAGGACAACATGACCGTGCCCATGGGCCTGGTGGCGGCGGCCGGCGAAGAATCGAGTCAGATGACCTTCAACGGTCGTGATTTTGAAGACTGGCATCGATCGGGCTGGGACCCGACGTACCGCCTCAATGACCAGGCGCGCGACGGCGTTGCCGCGGAATTGCTCTTTGCCACCGTCGGCATGCAGCTGTGCGGTCATGAAGATTTGGATTATCGACGCGCCTGCATGACCGCCTACAACCGTTGGCTTCAAGAGTATTGCAGCCACGCGCCGGACCGCCTGTTCGGCGCGGGTCAGGCAGCGCGTCAAGAACGCCGCCGACGCGGTCGACGAGTTGGCTGACATCAAGAAGATGGGATTCAAAGGCGTCATGATGTCGGGCCAGCCTGGGCGAGGCCGACTATGACGACCCATCGTACGACCGCCTCTGGGCAGCCGCGGTGGAGATGGAGCTTCCGCTTTGCTTCCACATCTGACCAACCGCGCGCTACGGCGGCCACCGCGGACCCAAGATCAACGCGCTGCTGAATGTGGTTCGTAGCTGCCAGGACATCTTGGGCATGTTGATCTTTTCGGGTGTCTTCGACCGTCATCCGGACCTGAAGGTCGTCTGCGTCGAGTCGGACGCCGGCTGGGCACCGCACTACGCTTACCGCATGGACCACATCTACAAGCGCCATCGTTTCTGGAACAAAGCGCAGGTGCTGAAGAAGCTGCCATCGGAGTACTTCTTCGAGAACATCTGGCTGACCTTCCAGGACGACTGGACGGCGTTCCAGGTCAAGGACCATCTCAACACCAATCGGATCATGTGGGCCAACGATTTCCCGCACTCCGATTCGACATGGCCGCTGTCGCAAGAGCTGCTGACCGAACATGCCGCACAGCTCACCCCGCACGAACGCCGGCGTATTCTTCGCGATAACTGTGTTGAGCTTTTCGGACTCGACGCACCCGAACAACCGGCAGCGTTGAGCTGACGCGACGGGGAGCGCATGGACTACGATCTCAAAATCGCAGGCGGCTCGATCGTCGATGGCACCGGTAGCGAACGGTATCGCGGCGACGTCGGCATCAAGGACGGTCGCGTCGTTGCCCTCGGCGAGGCACCGGGCGATGCGGCGCAGACGATCGACGCCGACGGTTGTGCGGTGTCGCCGGGCTTCGTTGATATCCATACTCACTACGACGCCCAGATCCTGTGGGACCGGATGCTCAGCATCTCGCCGTGGCACGGCGTCACCACCGCGGTCCTCGGCAACTGCGGTTTTGGTGTCGCGCCGATGCGGGTCGAACATCGAGAAGTCGTCATGCGTACCTTGGAGAAGGTCGAAGGCATGGCCTACGATGCGTTGAGCGCAGGGCTGGGTACCGATTGGCCGTTCATCACCTTCCCCGACTACCTCGACACGGTCGAGCGTTTGGGGAGCGCGATCAACGTGGCCGTGTACGTTGGGCACACGCCGATGAGACTCTTCGTCATGGGTGAAGACGCGACTGAGCGCGAGGCGACGGCCCAAGAGGTCGAAGCCATGCAGGGTTTGGTGCGTGAGGCCATGGGCGCAGGCGCGATTGGTTTCGCTACGTCACAAGCGGCGACGCATCATGGCGCGGGCGGCAAACCTGTGCCCAGCCGTCTTGCCGACTTCTCCGAGATCGACGCGTTGGTGGGCGCGATGGCTGAGTCTGGCCGGGGCATCATGCAAGCGGCCATGGGCAGGACCTTGTTCAATGACGAGTTCACCGACCTTGCCACGCGCCACGGTGTGCCGGTCACGTGGACGGCGCTGCTTGCGGGCATGACCGGGCCCGGCAAGCACCGCCGGTATCTCGACAGGGCCGCCGAGCAACACGACGCCGGCCTGACGATTGTGCCGCAGGTCGCGTGCCGGCCGATCATGTTCGACTTCCACTTCGACGAGCCATACCCGTTCGAGATGTGGCCGTTGTTCCGGGAAACGATGACGACCGATCGGGAAGGCCGGATGCGGCTTTACAGCGACCTCGATTTCCGCGCGAAGTTCAAGACCGAGTCCCTTGTCGGCGCGAAGAACGCGAACGCCGGATGGGCCGACCGAACAGTGATTTCGTACTATCCGTCCAACCGGTCGCTCGAGGAGCAACGCCTCACGGCCGTTGCGGAGGCGCGCGGCGTCGACCCAGTAGATTTGGTTCTCGACATGTCCTTGGAAACCGATCTTGCGGCTCGATTCCGCCTCGCTTTCCTCAACCACGACGAAGCGGAGGTGGAGGAGCTCATCACCGACGCGAATACCATCGTGACCCTGTCGGATGCCGGTGCGCACGCGAGCCAGCTCTGCGATGCCTGTTACTCGACGCACCTGTTGAGCCATTGGGTGCGCGACAAGGGCGCGATGAGCCTGGAAGCCGCCGTGCATACGTTGACTCAACGCTCGGCCGATCTGATGGGCATCACTGACCGCGGGCTGCTTGCTCGAGGTCGCCCCGCCGACGTGGTGGTGTTCGACCCCGAGACGGTCGCTGCGTCGCCGCTGCGTCGCGTGCAGGATTTCCCCGGTGGAGCCGAGCGTTTGGTCTCGGACGCCATTGGCATCGAAGCGGTGATCGTCAACGGCGCAGTGTTGCGACGCGGTGGCGACGATCAGATCGACGCGCAGGGTGACCTCCCGGGTCGGGTCTTGCGCGGCGGACACGCGTGATGGCCGAGGCGGGCATGAGACTCGCGCACTGGGCGAGGGTCCAGCCCGAGGTTTTGGCGGTCCAGTCGAGCTCCGGCGACCGCACGTTTGGGGAGCTCAACGCGAACAGCAATCGTCTGGCCCGTGCGCTACGTGCACGAGGTCTTCGTGAAGGGGATGCGGTCGCTATCGTCTGCAGCAACCGACCGGAGTTTGCAGAGGTGGTGCACGCTTGCCTGCGGGCTGGGCTTCGCTACACGCCCGTCAATTGGCATCTGACGGCTGACGAGGTTGGCTACATCGTGGACGACTGCCAGGCCAAGGCCTTGTTCGGTGACACGCGTTTCGATGAGTTGATGACGAACGCAGCGGCCCTTTCTCCGAACGCCGCTGTGTGTCTTGCGATCGGTGGTGAGATTGCGGGTTTCGAAAGCTACGACGCCGCGATTGCCGAGCACGATGGCAGCGACATCACGGATCCGAGGACCGGGTTTCGCATGCTCTACACGTCGGGCACCACGGGCAGACCCAAAGGCGTGGTTCGACCACTGAACTACTCGACCGGTCTCACCGGGCTGACGTCGGCTCCGCAGTACGGCCCAGGCAAGGGGCAACTCAATCTATGCGCTGGACCGATGCACCATGGAGGGCCGTTGGTGTACTCCGTGGAAGTGCCGATTTCGCAAGGTGTCGGTACCGTCCTGATGGACAAATGGGATGCCACCGAGGCTCTGCGACTGATTGAGAAGCATCGCATCACGCACACGCACATGGTGCCGACGATGTTTCATCGGCTACTGCGCCTTCCCGAAGAGGTGCGTCGTGGCGCCGACATCTCGTCGATGCGGTACATCGCGCATGGGGCCGCACCTTGTACGGTCGGCACCAAGAAGGGGATGCTCGACTGGTTCGGCCCGATCCTTTGGGAATACTACGCCGCGACCGAAGGCGGAGGAGCATCCGTCGGCCCAACGCAATGGTTGGAAAAGCCGGGCACGGTCGGCAACCCGATCACCGAAGACCATGTGCTGATCCTGGACGATGACGGCAACGCTTGCCCGCCCAATCAGGCCGGGATTATTTACTTGAAAGTGCTGCCAAACTCGGACTTCGAGTACCTCAACGACCCGGCCAAGACGGCGGCGGCCCACCGTGGCACTCACTTTACCGTCGGGGATGTCGGGTATCTGGACGAGGACGGCTTCCTCTTTCTGACCGATCGCAGCGCCGATCTCATCCTTCGCGGTGGCGTGAACATCTACCCAGCCGAGGTTGAGGCCGTGCTCCTGCAGCATCCAGCCGTGCGCGACGCGGCCGTGGTGGGCGTCCCCGACGACGAGTGGGGCGAGGAGGTCAAGGGGGTGGTCGAGTACGTCGCCGACGAGCCTCCCCCCGAGCTGGAACAAGAACTGGTCGAGTTCTGCCGTGCGCGACTCGCCCGCTTCAAGTGTCCCCAAAGCATCGACATCGTTGATAAGCTCCCGCGTAGTGACAACGGCAAGCTCTACAAGCGCCGGCTACGCGAGCGCTATCGGGGAGGGATCGATGCGTGAAGGCTTGAGGTTCTACATCGACGGAGAATGGATCGAGCCGATGGGGTCGAGGGTCATCGACGTGGTCAACCCCGCCACCGAAGAAGCATTCGGCCGTGTGAGCCTGGGTAGCGCAGCCGACGTCGACCGAGCGGTGACCGCAGCCAGGGCCGCGTTCGCGACTTACTCTCGGACCTCCAAAGCGGAGCGCATCACCCTCTTGGAGAAGGTGATCGCCTGCTATCAGGAGCGTCTCGACGACCTCGCTGCGACGATCTCGTTGGAGATGGGCGCTCCGATGTCGCTCGCGACCTCGGCGCAGGCGCCCATGGGGCTGACACAGCTCAACACAGCCCTGGAGGTCTTGAAGGACTACGAGTTTCAACGGACGCGGAACAACACGTTACTCCTCAAGGAGCCCATCGGCGTCTGCGGGTTCATCACGCCGTGGAACTGGCCCATGAATCAGATCATGTGCAAGGTCGCGCCCGCGCTGGCCGCGGGTTGCACGATCGTGCTCAAGCCGAGCGAAGTGACGCCGCTCAGCGCGATCATCCTGGCCGAGATCATGGACGCAGCCGGCGTGCCAGCCGGCGTATTCAACCTCGTCAACGGGGACGGGCCGGGCGTAGGCGGGGCGATTTCGAGGCACCCCGACATCGACCTGGTCTCGATCACGGGGTCGACGCGCGCCGGCGTGCTGGTCGCGAAGGCCGCCGCCGACTCGGTCAAGCGGGTAACGCAGGAGCTCGGAGGCAAGTCCGCCAACATTCTCTTGAAGGATGCGAACTTAAAAGATGCTGTCACCCACGGCGTCCAGAAGTGCTTCGCCAACAGCGGCCAGTCCTGCACCGCGCCAAGCCGCATGTTCGTACACCAGAGTCAGCACGCCGAGGCGCTCGCGATCGCGAAGCAGGTTGCTGCCACCCTCGAGCTTGGCGATCCGGCGAGCTCGAACACGACGATGGGTCCGGTCGCGAACGAATCGCAATACGACAAGATCCAGGCCCTCATTCAGAAGGGCATCGACGAAGGCGCCGACTTGGTTTGTGGAGGGACGGGCAAACCCGAGGGTCTCGAGACCGGCTACTACGTAAAGCCGACGGTCTTCGGCAATGTGCGGAACGACATGACTATCGCGCGTGAGGAAATCTTTGGCCCTGTGCTCGCAATGCTCCCCTACGAGACGGAAGAGGAAGCCATCGTGCTCGCCAACGACACCGAGTATGGCTTGTCCGGGTGCGTGTATTCGGGCGATCGGAAGCACGCGGTCGCGGTCGCTTCGCAGTTGCGCACAGGCCAGGTGCACATCAATGGCGCCAACGCCGACTTCACCGCTCCGTTCGGCGGCTACAAGAAATCGGGCAACGGCCGCGAGTGGGGCATCGAAGGTTTCGAAGAGTTCCTCGAGACCAAAGCTCTGATGGGAGCGCTCCCATGAGCGGGGAGACCCCCGTGATCATCGAAGCCGCCATCAACGGAGGGAGCTCGAAGAGGCGCAACCCAAACGTTCCTCGAGAGCCAAGCGAGATCATCGAAGACACCTACCGGTGTCTCGATGCAGGCGCGTCGATCATCCATGCCCACAACTCCGACTACCAGCTCACCGGGCAGGCCGCGGCAGATGACTACCTGGCAGCCTGGCGCGTGATCCTCCGGGAGCGTCCGGGCACGCTCTGGTATCCCACGCTTTGCGGCGGCGGCGACGTCCACGAGGTTCTCGAACACATCGAGATCATCTCGCATGAAGTGCCTCTGCGAATCGGCGTCGTCGATCCCGGCTCGACGAACCTGGGCCGTCCGGACGACGATGGCCTGCCCATCGGAGTCGTCTATCACAACAGCTACGCGGACATCCGGACCAGCTTCGGCTTCTGCCAGCAACACAAACTCGGACCGAGCCTTGCGATCTACGAGCCAGGCTTCCTGCAAACCGCCCTCGCCTACTTCCGAGCAGGCCGGCTCCCCGAGGGTGCGATGCTCAAACTCTACTTCGGCGGACCGTACGGAATGTTTGGTAAGGGGCCCGGCGTCAGCTTCGGTCTCCCCCCGACCGAGAATGCGCTGGCCGCATACCTAGACATGATCGAGGGGACCGGGCTGCCGTGGTCCGTGTCGGTCTGGGGCGGGGATTTGATCGAGACGCCAATCGCACGCCTCGCCCTCGAACGCGGCGGACATCTCCACGTCGGTCTCGAAGAACATTCCGGCGAACGCACACCCACCAACGAAACGCTCGTCCGGGAGGCCGCAGCCCTCGCCCAGAACGTCGGCCGCCCCATCGCAACCCCCAGCGAAACAGCAACCCTCCTAACCCTCCCCAACAAAAGTTAACCCTTCCAAAAAGGCGTCTTGAATTTTGGTAGGGTGCGGGGGATTCGCGGGAGGACGATGAACGATGAGTGGTATTGAAGAGCTGTTTGGGCTGACGGGACGTGTTGCGGTGGTCACGGGTGCTTCGTCCGGCCTGGGAGTTGGATTTGCCCGGGCGCTCGCCCAGGCGGGCGCGAGTCTGGTGTTGGCGGCGCGTCGAGCGGATCGCCTCGAGGCGTTGGCCGCGGAGCTTGGGGAAGCCGGGGTCGAGGTCCTGCCGGTGGCGTGTGACGTAACCGACTCGAGCCAGGTTGAGGCGCTCAAGGATGCGTGCCTCAACCGCTTTGGCAAAGTCGACATTCTCGTCAACAACGCGGGCACCACCGAAGTCGTTCCCGCAGAAGACGAAACCGAAGAGGCCTTCCTTCGAGTCCTCAACGTCAACCTCAACGGTTCATTTTACTGCGCTCAGCGCTTTGGCCGCGTCATGCTCGAGGCGGGCGCGGGCTCCATCATCAATGTCGCGTCGATCTTTGGTTTCGTCGGCTCGGGTTCGATTCCCCAGGCCGGTTACGCGGCCTCGAAGGGTGCGGTCGTGAACATGACCCGCGAGCTCGCGGCGCAGTGGGCGCGTCGAGGCGTGCGCGTCAACGGGATCGCGCCCGGCTTCTTCATGTCCGAAATGACGGAGGAGATGTTCTCCGACGAGCGCTCGATGTCTTGGCTCCGGCGGAATACTCCGGCGGGCCGACCTGGCGAAGTCGAAGAGCTTGCGGGTGCGGTGATTTTTCTCGCGTCGGATGCCTCGAGCTACGTGACCGGCCAAACCATCGCGGTCGACGGCGGCTGGACCGCGGTGTAGCAACGCCCTAGGGGTCTTTTCGGATCTGGCGCATTTTCTGGAGCGCCTCGAACTTCTCCGGGTCAACCGGGTGAACGGTGACCTTCCCCGTAGCGAAGACCTGCCCGAAAGCCGCGTCCACGAGCGCGACGGGGACGCGCGCCGTACCGTAGACCTCACCTTTGATCTCCACGGGCGCGACCTCCGATGTCGGATCTTCCTCCAGCCTCGTTCGGTCCGCGAGGCAAAGCAGGTGCGTCTCGGCGGGGATGTGGCCGGTCGCAAACTGAATCTCGATATGCGTGGTGAAATGCGGATGGCGCATGAGGGCGCCGCGCGCGGTCGCGCCCACCGTATCGAGCTGGGTGCTCACGAATGATGGGCCGAGCGTTCCGTCGGGTTCGACGAGGTCCGCATGCTGGCTTTCGGGAAGTGTATGCAGTGGATCGCGTGACTCGAGCCAAACCACGTTCTTCGACAGGTGAATGGTGAACCCGAACATGTCGAAGCTGTCGTCATCGGGGCTCTTCTCGGCGTAAAGGGCACGCCAACGGTCGAGCTCGACGGCATCCATGAGTGGCGAGTCCGGGATGGAATGGGCGTGCGCGACGAGACGGTCCGTGCCCTTGAACCGCGTGCTCAGTCGCCAGGATTCTCCGTCCGAGCGATAGGTTGCTTCAAAAGGGATGACCTCTTCGAGCCGGAGCCCCTGCTGCATCGAGACGTCGACCGAGCAAGGAAATGTCCGCGCGTGCTCGTGAGCGGTCACCCGTTCCACGATGGGAAACGTGCGCACGAACGCATGATGGCCGCCATGCAGACGTCCCGGGGGTCCCTCTAGCGCGGAGCCAAGACGCATGGTGCCATGAGCCCGCACCTCGCCCTCGGCGTCGTTGGCCTCGTCGAAGTCGATGATGAGGCGGCTCAATGCGTCGCGAACGGGCATTTCAACTATAGACAGCGCGAATAGTTAGATAGTCAATCACAATGAGTCCGCGGGTGGAAGCGAGCCTATCATTCGGTCATGCAAGCATCGCTCGCGCGTGAGGCTGCGGCCCCGACGGGGTTCGCCAAGGGCTGGTACCTCGTCAGCTGGAGTACCGCGCTCGAGCCCAGCGGAGTCAAGCCGCTCCGCTACTTCGGCAAGAATTACGTCCTCTTCCGGGGCGAGGACGGCACACCGACATTGCTCGATGCGCACTGCCCCCACCTGGGCGCCCACCTCGGCTACGGCGGGCGCGTTGAGGGCAACGACATCATCTGCCCCTTCCATGCCTGGCGCTTCGGCGCCTCCGGGCGGTGCACCGAGGTACCATACGCATCTCGCATACCTCCCCGTGCTGCTGTCAATGCCTATCGAGTTCAGGAGCACAGCGGGATGATCCTAGCCTACTTCGGTCCCGAGGGCTGCGAACCGGACTACGAAGTTCCTGCCATCGAGGAGATGGACAGCCCCGCCTGGACTGCGCTCGAGCAGGCCCACATCGAGATCGCCACCCAGCCTCGCGAAGTGATCGAGAACATCGCGGACCTCGCGCACTTCCTGCCGGTTCACAACACGCTCATCGATGACTTCAAGGTGATCATCGACGGTCCGCGCGCGACACAGCGCTCAGTCGGCCGCGGCCACAACCTCAAAGGCGAGCCCATCCCCGTCGTGTCCGTCGCGACGTACCACGGCCCCGCGATTCAGTTCACGCGCCTGCAGTGGGCGTACGACATGGTGTTGATCAACGCCCACATCCCCGTCGAGGAGAACAAGCTGCTCCTACGCTTCGGCGTCATCCTCAAATCGGGCGAAGGCGTGACCCTCCCGCCCGAGGTGCTGGAGGCACACGTCGCCGCGGCGCGCAACGGCTACTTCGAGGACGTGGCGATCTGGGAGAACAAGCGCTGGCGTGATCAGCCCATCTTCGCAGACGGGGACGGCCCCATCGGCGAGGTTCGGAAGTGGTATACTTCGTTCTTCTCGGACGCGACTGCGCCTTGATGAGAGATTGATGTCCAAGCCCACCGAAGAGCGCTATCTGATCGTCTCGACCGATGGTCACGCGGGCCTGTTGCCGGAGAAATACCGGGACTACGTGGATCCCCAGTACCGAGCTGCCTTCGATGCAGCCATCGCGGAAGAGGTCGCGATGCGAGCGGCGCGCGAAAAGGACTTCCTGATCAAGGAGTTCAACGAGAAATGGCGGAGTGGAAACGAAAGCAAGCTTGCCGCCGCGTGGGACTCCGACCTTCGTATCGAGGTCATCAACGACGATGGAGTGGCGGCCGAGGTCTTGTTCCCGGACGGCATCACCGAGCGAAACGCGCCGCCCTTTGGCGCGGGCCTCAGTCTCAAGCCCTGGGGTGTCGAGCCGGAGCTGCAATGGGCGGGCGCGCGCGCACACAACCGCTGGATGGCCGAGTTCTGTCAGACGCTGCCGCTGCGCCGAATCGGTCTCGCGGTCGTTCCGATGCTGTACGACGTTGATCAGGCCGTGAAGGAAGTCGAGTGGGCGCATGACCATGGGCTCAAAGGCATCTTGATCCCCGCGCTCATGGGCGACCACGACCCATACAATCACCCGAAGTACCACCCGGTCTGGCAAGCGTGCGAGGAGCGCGGAATCGTCGTGCACAACCACTCGGGGCCGTCTCCCGACTACAACTTCGAGCTGCCGGGCGCGATGGGTGTCTTCTTGGTCGAGTTTGCGTGGTGGGCCGCGCGTCCGCTCTGGCACATGATCTTTGGCGGCGTCTTCGAGAAATTTCCAAGGCTCAAGTACTGCCTCACTGAGGTGAGCGAATTCTGGGTGCCTTCGATGCTCGAGATGATGGACGTCCGCGCGTCGGTGAAACACACGAGCGGCAAGCTCGGGGACTTCCGCTCGAATCTCACGATGAAGCCCAGCGAGTACTTCAATCGTAACTGCTGGATCAGCGCGTCTGCGTTGTTTGATGAGGGAAGCACCGCGGTTCGTCACGAAATCGGGATGGACAACATCATGTGGGGCACGGACTTTCCGCATCCCGAGGGATGCTGGCCGCATACCCGCGAAAAAATGCTGCAGTACATGACTGGCATTCCCGAGGGCGAACTAACGAAGATGCTCGGAACCAACGCGATCGAGTGTTACGACCTCGACGAGGCGGCGCTGAGCAAAGTCGCCGACCAAATCGGTCCCGAGAAGAGCCTCTTCGTCGCCCAGGCGAGTTAGGAATAATCAAAGATGGCGCGCCTACGATACGTGACAGACAGCTCGGCCAACGGGTCCACGAGGGGCGCCGGGTCGAAGATTCGTCACTCGGTCCAGTCGATTCGCGCCCTCTATGAAACCGAGCCGGAGATCGCGAAAGCACTGCTGCCGCGGCCGCTCGAGCCGGCGGCCACTCCTGAAATTTTCGTGCAGTTCGCGAACGTAGCGATGCATTTTTCCGAGGATCGGACCGTGGAGATCGGCGCTGCAACCGTGGGCGTGGCGTGCTCCTATGAAGGCCGGCCCGGTTACTACGTGCTCGCAATGCCGATGGAAGGCGAGTTCGTCGTCATCGGAGGCCGTGAGAAGTATGGGGAACCAAAGAAGATCGCCGAGACGGCATTCTCCATCGACGGCGACCATGTGAACGCGAAGGTCACGCGACATGGGGTGACCTTTCTCGAGCTCGATGGAAGGATTGGCGAGGCCGCCGATAGCCCGAAGCAGTTCACGGAGCACTTCTACTGTTACAAGGCCCTTCCCGCGGCGGTTCCCGACGCGAATGACAACGGCGGATTCGACGGCGATGTCTTGTTGATGATGCTCACCTGGGAGCGCGACTACAGCTCGGTGAGGCGGATCGAGGGCGGGCAGATCATCCTCCGAGAGTCTGCACGTGATCCGCTCGTCGACGTGCCGGTCAAGCGCCTCATCCGCATGGAGCTAGCCGAAGGCACGTCGAGGACTGGCGGCGAAGTTTTGCGATCGGTGCCTGGCGAGTGGCTGCAACCCTTCCTCGTTCAGCGATACGACGATCCGCAGGAGGGTATCGAGATTCCCCTCGCGTCCGAAGGGCAGCCGTGAATGCGTGACTTCTCGGAGAAGGTGGCGGTCGTCACCGGAGGCGCGAGCGGCGTCGGGCGCGCCATTGCGGCCAAGCTGGCGGGTGACGGTGCCAAGGTGGTCATCGCCGATGTCGACGCGGCATCCATTGCGAAGACCCGGGACGAGCTTGCGAGCCAAGGGCTCACGGTCGACGGCATGGAGGTCGATGTCACCCTTGCGGAGTCGGTGGATGCCCTCGCGGAACGAGTATTCGCCGCCTACGGCAACGTGCACCTGCTGTTCAACAATGCGGGCGTCGGCATCAAGGAAGCCAAGCGCCGCATCTGGACCATTCCTGAGAAGGATTGGCAGTGGACCTACTCGGTCAACGTCCTCGGCGTCACCAACGGGATTCGGGCCTTCGTGCTGCCATGCTCGAGCGGGGCGAGGAGGGCACGTCATCAACACCTCCTCCGGGAACGATCGCCTCGCTGCCACGACTCCGGTCTACGCCTCGTCCAAGGCCGCCGTCACCAGCCTCACCGAGGTGTTGCACTTTCAGTTCCTGATGGACGGCGCAAAGCTACAAGCTCACGTGCTCTTTCCGGGGCCGCATCTCGTCAATACGAACATCCTGAACTCCGACCGTGTTCGCCCCGACGCCTTCCGCATCGAGGGCCAGGCACCGGCGACTTACGTGAACATGAAGGCGCTCGCCGAGAGCGCAGGCGTGGAGTTCAAGCTCACGGAGCCCGAGGAGGTCGCCGACATGGCGCTCGAAGGTGTTCGCGACGGCCGCTTCTGGATCCTCTCCAAGCTCGGCAAGAGCGACGAGCGTTTGCGGACGCGCACCCAGAGCATTTTGGAGCGCGAGAACCCCGAGCCGACTCAGTGATGAAGTCCCTGCTGAAAAAGCAGAGAGACGCCTTTGTCGCGGAGGGCTTCGTTAGCGCCGAGGCGCGTATCGATCGCCTGGATCGCGCCATCTCGCTCCTCCACGACAACCGAGATGCGATCGCCGACGCACTCGATCAGGACTTCGGCAATCGCTCGCGTCATCAAACGCTCATGGAGCTGTACGCCACCTTGGAGAGCTTGAAGCACGCCAAGAAGCATGTCCGGCGCTGGATGAAGCGGGACAAGCGCAAAGTCCCCCTGCCCCTCGCGCTCGTGGGCGCCAGAGCAAGGGTAGAGTATCAGCCCAAAGGCGTCGTCGGCATCCTCGGCACTTGGAACTTCCCCATCAACACCACCTTTTCACCACTGGCTGGCGTCCTTGCCGCAGGCAACCGGGTGATGATCAAATTCTCGGAAGTTTCGCCCGCAACCGCCACTCTGATGGCGGACCTGGTCGCGAACACGTTCGATGAGACGGAGGTCGCGTGTGTCACAGGCGGACCGGAGGTGGGCGCGGCCTTCTCGTCACTGCCATTCGACCACTTGTGTTTCACCGGGTCTGCAGCGGTCGGCAAGCACGTGATGCGGGCGGCCGCGGAAAACCTCACGCCAGTTACGCTCGAGCTTGGCGGAAAATCTCCCGTCATCATCGCACGCGACTCGGATCTCGAAGACGCGGCCGTTCGAATCATGACGGGCAAAGCGCTCAACTCCGGGCAAGCCTGTCTCGGTCCCGACTACATCATGGTTGCCGCAGATCAGCTCGAAGACTTCATTGCGCACGCCACAAACTGGACGAGCGAGATGTTTCCCACCCTCCTCAACAACGTAGATTGCTGCTCCGTGATCAACGAGCGCCACCTCCGGCGACTGCGTTCTTATGTAGAAGAAGCGGTGTCCTCTGGCGCTGACGTGCGAGAGATCAACCCTGCCGGCGAAGACTTCGCCGCGCAACACGGAGCGTACAAGATCCCCTTCACCTTTGTCATCAACGCCGACGAAGATCTGAAGATCATGCAGGAAGAAATCTTCGGACCACTCGTGGTCATCAAAACATATGAGCGCCTCGAAGAATGCACGGCCTACATCAATTCGCATCCTCGCCCCCTCGGGCTCTACATCTTCAGTCGCGATGAAGCGACCCAGCGCCATCTACTCGACCACACCGTGTCGGGAGGAGCCTGCATCAACGATGTGATGGTCCACGCGAGCATCGAGGACCTGCCCTTCGGGGGTGTCGGGTCATCGGGGAATCGGCCACTACCGTGGATTCGACGGCTTCAAGACCTTCAGCCATGCGCGGGCGGTCTACAAACAGAGCAAGCTCAACCTTCAACGGCTCTCTGGCATGGTCCCTCCGTATGGGGAGCGCGCCGACAAGGTTCTATCGCGTATCATCCGAAAGTGACGAGAGAGGCAAGTGCGTCGATGAAGAAGCTCAAGATCATTCAGTGGTACACGGGGGAGATCGCGAGACACCAGGTTCGCGTCCTTGCAGAGCACCCATTGATGGAGATCGTGGGCGCGTACGTTCACCACCAAGCCAAGCATGGCGTCGACGTCGGAGAGATCGCAGGCATCGAGCCGCTCGGCGTGCTTGCGACCAGCAACATGGACGAGATCCTCGCGCTCGACGCCGACTGCGTGCTCTACAACCCACCTACCGAACGCTACAACGAGATCATTCCCATCCTTGCGAGCGGCAAGAACGTCATCAGCATCATCGCGGGCTGGAACCCCAAGAAACGGTCCTGCTACAGCGCCATCCTCGAGGCCTGCGAAGCCGGCCAGTCCTCGCTGTACGGCACTGGTCTCAACCCGGGCTTGAGTTACGAGCTCGCGCTGCTCGCCTCGTCGATCTGCACCGACATCGACGCAATCTACATCAAGACCTGCGAGCCCCAGGCCTCACTGAGCGAGGTCTTCCTGCAGATGTTCGGCTTCGGAAAGTCCGAGGACGAGCTCTCGGGCGGGGCGCGCGGCGCCTACGGCATCTTCGCGAGAAGCCTTCACGAGATCACCGACCTGCTTTGTGAGGAGCTTGGACTTCCCCATGACGGGACGGCTTTCACGTACGAGTTCGAACCGGCCACCCAGGACTACGAAGGCAAGATCGTCGTCAAGAAGGGAACGATGGCCGGGCTGCTCCTGAAGGCATCGACGACACACCACGACACACCCGTGGCAACCATCGAGCTTCGCTTCCTCTTGGGTAGCGAGTACGTGCGGGAGTCCTGGCTGGCCGATGGTCCTAGACACGGTTGGCTGGAGATCGACATCAAAGGCAACCCCGGAAGCCGACTCACCCACGAAATCTACGCCGACCAAGACGTGATCGGAACCTGGTCGACCGGCACCAAGGCCATCAATTCGATCCCATTCGTTTGCGCCGCCAAGCCCGGCCTCGTCTCGCCGCTCGACCTTCCATTGGGGAGAATGCTGTAGACGCGTCCGCTAGCCGTACTTCCGCTCGTGTGTCGTCAGGGTGCGTTCGACTTTGCCGAGTGCTGTGACGAGGCGCGCCTGAATCGGTGGCCCTTGGTTCTTGCGTGCGGTTAGCGTCGCTGTGTGTGCCGCGCACAGGTTCTCGGCGTCCCGCCAGCGTTCGGCCAGCTCTTCGGCCCAGTCGCGGAAGTCGCTCGCGGCGCCCGCCCTCTTCTCTAGTGCCTTGGCAAGTGTAGGATGGAAGCTCATCGCATCGGGCAGCCCAACCACGCGCATCAACCGGGGCAGCCGGACGTACATGAGCGTGTCGTCTACGTGGATGGTCTTCGAGGTGCGATGCAGCACCAGCACCGACGAGAAATGAACGTTTCTCATTCGCGGAGATGAAATCGACGCCGCGCGGTATCGAGAACTCGAAGTCACCAGCGTACATGGTGTGCAGCGCGACGTCCTCGGTCCGAATCGCCTCCCAGGGGAGCTCGGGGAACCGCGATACGTGACGCGCGGTCCCATAGAGCTTCGCGTGAGGAAACCGCTCATGCATCTTGCGCGCGAAGACCGTGTGGAAGGGATGCACGTTGAGGATCGCCTCGACGTCCCGGCCATCGTTAGTCAGCTCGACAACCTCTTGCTCGACCGCATCGCTCAACGTGTAGGAGTCGAGAAAGACGAATTTGCCGTTGCCTCGCCGCACCAACGACGCTTGCGTGCCAATATCGACGACACCACCGAGCTTGAACGACCCTCGGATGTTCCAAAAGTCGTCTGCGACGTGGATGATGTGTGGACGCATGGCCCCTGCAGGGGTACCACATCGTCCCAGAGTGCAATAAGCTCCATCTCGACGTGACATCGTGAGCCATAACTACGTCATGCCTGATCTGAAATACCGGGGCGTCGATATGTGCGCCCCCGCGACCCACGACAACCCGTGGGAGATGTACGAGTACCTGCGTGAGAACGATCCCATCTACTGGGATGAGCACAACGAGGTCTGGTACGCATTCCGATATGACGACATCGTCGAGATCTCGAGGAACCCGGCGGATTTCTGTTCAACCGAAGGAAACCGGCCGCACATCCCACCGGATCCTTCGATGATCCATCAGGACGGTGCACAGCACACGAAGCAGCGCGGGCTGGTAGCCAAGGGCTTCACGCCACGAGCGATGCGCCAGAGCGCGGAGTTCTGCGAGAAGATCGTCGCCGAGCTGATCGACGCCTTCGCCGGCCGGGGCGAGGCAGACATCGTCGAAGAGTTTGCATCCCTCCTGCCAGCCATGCTGATCGCCGACATGCTGGGCGTCCCGCGCGAGAAGTGTCCCTCTTTGAGGCGATGGATCGGGGTGATGGTCCCGGGCGGGCAGGGGCCACAGTATGTAGACGACGAGGTCAACGACGCCTTTGGCGAGTTTTGCGAGCACCACGAGGCAATGGTCAACGAACGAGCGGACAATCCAGCCGACTCCGACCTCTTGCTCAAGTGGATGCACGCCGAGATCGACGGAGAAAAGCTCGATGAGGACCAACTGCTCTTCGAGCACGCGCTGTTGCTGGCTGGCGGTATCGAGACCACCCGGAACGCCATCGCCGGCGGCATGGAGATGCTGGCCCAAAACCCCGAGCAGTGGGCCTATCTGCGCGCCAACATCGACGACGATGCCGTGATCAACGCCGCGATCGAAGAGATCATCCGCTGGGTCACTCCTTTCGCAAACATGTTCCGGACCGCGACGAGAGACATCGAAATCCGCGGCAAGACGATTGAGGAGGGGCAGATGATCGGCCTGATGTACCCCTCGGCCAATCGCGATCCTCGAGTCTTCGAAGATCCCTTCCGATTCGACGTTCGCCGCGGCCCGCGCGCCGAGAAGCACATCGCCTTTGGGTTCGGGTCGCATTTCTGCCTCGGCGCAAACCTCGCCCGGCTCGAGCTGCGAACCGCGCTTCGAGCGCTCCTTCGACGTTTCGAGACGGTTGCGCTCAAGCCCGGGGGAAGACGCGAGTGGGTGAGCTCCTCGTTCACCCGAGGTCCGCTGAACATGGACCTCGTCTTCGGCTGACGTGGCAAGCTGCAACTACGTCATTATGTCCGCCCCCCGCGCGCTCCATGCCCCGCAGTCGCCGTTCGGTGGGGGACATTTCTACTTGGCAGAACCACGGGACACTTACGCTTGGTTTTGACATCGGACTCCCGACGAACAGGGGGTAAACCATGCAGATCTCCCCGCTGGTTGGGTTTGGGGCCGCCGATTGGCTAACCTGAATCTATGTCTTTTGGTGGGGGGGCTCCCGTGAAATCAATTCTGGTGGTGTTGGTCGCTTGCGCGGCGACGGCGTGCGCGAGCAACGATGCTTCAGGTACGGGCGGCACCGGAGCCGGCCCGATCGTCCAGGTTCCCGACTCGGAGCTCTGTGGCGGAGAGCCGTGTGCCGACCATACGGGCGAGCGGCAGTTCACCCACGACGGCGCACCCGATGGAGCGGACGCGCTTTTCGGGGATGCAACGAGGAACCCCGCGGGGACGGACGCCGACAATGAACCGGCGGTTGTCTACCCCAGCCATCAAACGATGTTTCCGGTCAATGTGTCCCGCATTCGTTTTGAATGGACAGAGCCAGCAGTTGATCTCGCGTACGAGCTGAGGTTCGCGGGCGACGAGACCAACGTGTCCGTTTTTACGACCGGGAGCAGCTGGTCGCCGACCGAGGAAGAGTGGGACTGGGTTGCGGAGTCGAACCGCGGCGGCGCGGTGACGTTCACGGTGACCGCGCTCGACCCCGACGCTCCGACGGAAGCCTGGACCTCCGGTACCGTCGACGTCTTCTATAGCGACGCAGCGGTTCCTGGTGCGATCTACTACTGGTCGACCGGAACGAGCGGTGTGATGCGGGCGCGCATCGAGGACTCGATTTCGCAAAAATTCTACACGGACCCCGAAGCACCCGACGCGGGAGTGTGTGTGGCCTGTCACACGGTCTCGCGTGACGGACGCCGGATGGCAATGGGCTACGGTGGGGAGGCGTTGCGCACGATCGATATCGACAGCTTCGATGTGCTCGTGCCCAAGCCGACGCAGGCGGAGCGCAAAGTCGGTTGGTCGACGTTCTCGCCTGACGGAGAGCTGTTGCTCGTCGCGGAGAAGGGCGTTCTTCGATTGCTCGAATCCGAGACCGGGGAATCCGTGGGCGACAACGACGGCATCGTCCCTCTTCCGGCCGGCAAGAAGGCCAACATGCCGGACTGGTCGGGCCTAGGCGACAAGGTCGCGTTCGCGATGACGGAGGGCAAGGTCGGAAATAAAGAAATCGAGGACGCGAGCATCGCCGTCATCGATTACGACGACGGCGTCTGGGGCGAGGTCACCGTGCTCGTCGAGAGCCAGGGCGCCCCTGACAACAACTTCTTCCCAGCCTGGAGCCCCGACAGTGCGTGGATTGCCTATGTCAATGCGCAGCAGAAATCGAAGGACGCGGTCACGGCCACCATTCGCATGATCTCTGCAGACGGGGGATCCTCTCGGGAGCTGTCTCGCTTGAACGAGCGCGTGAACAGCGAAGATGGCGTCGTCAATGTGGGCAACGCGATGCCGCGCTGGGCACCGAGCACGCTCCCGGGGACCTTCTGGCTGGCCTTCTCGAGCCTCCGCGCGTACGCGACACTGCGTCCGCAGGACGGCAAGGAGGACCAGATATGGATTGCTGCCGTCGATCCGGCGGCTAGCGGTGACGTGAGCTACGCCGCCTTCTGGGCGCCATTCCAGAGCATCGAGGACGGGAACCACCGCGCGTTTTGGACGGTGTCCGAAGAGGATCGGCAGCAGCAGTGCCTTTGCGTAGACATCTGCGGCGACGGCATCGACAACAACTGCAACGGCACCGCGGACGAAACGACGTGCAGCGAGTGCGGTCCCGTCGAGATCTGCGATGACGGCATCGACAACAACTGCAACTGCGTCGTAGATGAGTGCGTTCAAGAGATTTGCGATGACGGCATCGACAACGATGGCGACGGCCTCGTCGATGGCGCGGACCCCTCCTGCATCATCGTACTCTGAGGCGGCTCCGACGCCAGAGACAGACTGCCGCCGGACCGCAGCCACCGCGACGAAAAGCGCCAGGTGCGATTCGGATGAGGGCGCCAGCTCCGTGACGGTGGAGCCTCCGGAAACGTCGCAATCTCGTCCGTGCTCGTGGCCTCTTTGAAAAGATCGAAGCTACCATACCTCGACGGAACGTACGTCCCCCCGCGTTGGGAAACACAACGGTTGTCCTCATCGGTCTGTCCAGCTGGGGTGACAATCGGTATCAGGGGTATTGCTCAAGTTGACCGGACAGGTGCCGTCGATGTCGACGCGATACACCTCAGGGTTTCCCTCCCGATCGCTGCGAAAGACGATTTGTGTTCCATCGGGTGACCAGGATGGAAATAGGTCCTTGGCTTCGTGAGTGGTGACGCGCGTGACGCCGCTGCCATCTGCATTCATCACGTAGACGTCGTCGTTGCCGTTCCGGTCGCTGACAAACACGATCCGCGCTCCATCGGGCGACCAAGCGGCCAAGTCATCGGACGCCGGACCATCGGTGAGGTTCAGTCGGTTGCTGCCGTCGACATCGATCACGAATATGTCGAACGCGCTGTCCCCCTCTCCCGTGAACACGATGCGGTCTCCACCCGGCCACCAGTCGGGCGCATAGTCGATGCCCGGATCAGTGGTCACTCTCATCGGGTTGGAGCCGTCAGCATCCATGACGTAGATCTCGTCGTTTCCATCTCGATCGCTGTCGAATACCAAGCGTGTGCCACTCGGGGACCAAGCGGGGTCGCCGTCGAACGAGTCGTTGTTCGTCAACTGCATTAGGTTGGAGCCATCGGCATCCATGACGTAGATCTCGTCGTCACCATCTCGATCGCTTCTGAAGGCGATCTTGGTGCCGTCCGGCGACCATGCGGGCTCGACATCGGTGGCCGGATTGTCGGTGATGTTGATGATCGCCGAGCCATCGGCGTTCATGATAAAAATTTCGAAGTCACCGTCGCGGTTCGACTCGGTCGCGATACGACCCTCGGCAGCCGGCCCGCATTCGATGGTAAACGTGGTGCTCGTGGTCTCGTCCACGGTGACGCTGACGCCGCGAGGATTTGCAGGAAGCACGCAGCAGTTCTCCGAGGTGCCCGATAGCGACACGACGTGTGAGCCGGTTGCTTGGTCTTCGAAGCGCACCGTGTCGTCGACGCCGATCGACATCATCTGAGTGGCATCGAGCTCCACCTCGTAGCCGTCGGGGTCGACGTCGGTCCCGGTGGTTTGGGTCACCACTTCGATGGTGCCCGTTCCTTCTACGTTTTCGCCGCTGCCACAAGCTACGACCGCTAGGAGTAGCGTGATGCGTGCGAAGCGGACCTCAGGGCGGTTGCGTAGCGACGGCATGGATGCCTCCCGTGTTGAGATACCCGACGCGAGAGTACCGCTTCGCGGACAGTCTAATAAGGATAGACTTTCTTAGTGAGTGAGTAGATGCTCACTTTCGTGCCTGCGCCCACACAGTCAGCTATTAAGGGCGAGTCGCGCCGGAGTCGGCGGACCGCGGAAACGCGTTTGAAGCTGTTGGAGGCTTCCGCTGAGCTGCTGACCGAGCGCGGGTATAGCCGCTTGGCGACAGCGGCAGTCGCGGAGCGGGCCGGCGTGGCACATGGGACGCTCTTCAAGCACTTCGCGACCAAGAGTGAGCTCATGGCGGCAACGGCCGAGCACGTCCTCGAGGACGTGATCGGCGAGTTTCTCCGGACGGCCCAGGACTTCGCGGGGCAGCCAGAACCGATCGACCAGGCGCTCGGTGCGGTCTGGTCGTTGTTCCGGTCCGATCGACTGCAAGCCACGCTGGAGCTCTACGTGGCCGCACGGACGGACGAGTCTTTGCGGGGCGCTCTGCGCCCGATCTTCACGACACATCGAAGCGCGTTCCTATCGGCGGCACGCGCGTTGCTGCCATCGACCGCCGATGCGGCGCATTTCGAATCCACCGTCACCGGGATTCTGGCAACCTTGCTCGGTGGCGCGCTGCTGTGGTCGGTTGTACCGGAGCCGGATTTCTTCCAATCGGAGCTGGCCTTCGTGGATCGGGTCGCAAGAGCAGAGCTCGCTCGCTTGGGCTCGGAGGACGGGGCCGAATGAACGGGATGAAGAAGCAACTCGTGGGGTTGTGTGTTGTGCTAAGCGCCCTCCTCTGTAACGGAGCGGCCTCCATCGACGATGCGCTGGGCGTCCCCATCGCCGGGTTTGGCGTGAACGCGAACAAGGAGCTCGGCCCTGCCTGCTACCACTACGACCGTTGGGTTTCACGAATCAAGGCCGCGCTCGACCCCAACACGGCATCCGATCCGTTCTTCTACGCCGACCCAGAGCCCGAACCCGACCGCTGAGCCTCAGGACCGCCAAGCGCATACCGAAAAGCCGTTCCGGCCGTGCTCGGGAAACTGCTTCGGGAATGCCGGCGGTTCGATGGTTCTCAATGGTTACGGGCCTTTCCCGCGATAGGACGTTTCGTCCGGTTGACAGGGGCCGTCGATAAGCCACCACAGGCGATAACGTGACTACTGCACCCGCCACACCAGACGCGGCACCCACCATGCCCACCATGCCGGATCAGACCGGCGTTTCTCAGGACGCCGCCCAATCAGCGTCCACCCACGCGGAGAAGGGCGCGAGCCACGGTCTGCCGCTGATCTTCTGGTTGTTGGAGCAACGGCTTGTCACGCTCCTCGTAATTGCGACCCTCATTGCGCTCTTGGTCACCGTCGTGCTCGGCGGTGCCTGGGTGACGTTTGCGGTCGCATGGCTGGCCGCTCCCCTGTTGTTGGTGCTCTTGCCGGTTGCCTTTCTCGTTTATCGGTCCCGCACACACGACGCAGGCAACGTAGATTGGAGCGCTGATCTCGTGTGGCATGAGCCGCGCCAAGCCAAGCGATTCGCGGGTCGCAAGATTCCAATGGAGCTGGTCTATGAGGCATACATGGACGGGAAGCTCGATTTCGAGGGCGACGTTCTAGAGACGCTGCGTCGGCGTAACCAGTTGTTTCGTTTTTGCTTCACCAAAAACGACGCGAAGTTTTACCTCAGGGAGTTCATGGGGCAGAAGCTAGGGCACAGCGTCGAGGCCGACCACGGCGACATCGCGCACGTCTACGATCGGGGGAACGACTTCTACAACTGGTTCCTGGCGGAGACGATGGTGTACACGAGCGGCATCTTTCGCGACCGCGATGAGTCGCTCGAGGACGCGCAGCGACGCAAGCTCGAGACAGTGAGTCAGTACGTGCAACTCGAGCCGGGGGACAAGCATCTCGACCTCGGGTGTGGTTGGGGCACGTTGGTGAATCACGCTGCAAAGCATCACGGTACGACCAGCACGGGTGTGACGTTGGCGCGAGAGCAAGTCGCCTGGGCGGAGCAGGTCGCCGAGCGCGAGGGCACCACGGACAACGTCCGATGGATCGTCGACGACTACCGAAACATCCCAGCCGAGAAGTACGACAAAATTACCTGTCTCGAGATGGCCGAGCACGTCGGAATCAAGAACTTCCAGAAGTTCCTGCTTCAAGTCCGGAGCATGTTGGAGGACGACGGCATCTTCTATCTACAGATCGCAGGCCTCCGCCGCGCCTGGCAGTTCGAGGACCTCGTGTGGGGTCTCTTCATGGCGAAATACATCTTCCCGGGCGCAGACGCGAGCTGTCCCCTCGGCTTCGTCGTGGATCAGGTTGAGCGCGCCGGGTTCGAGGTGCATCGGGTCGAGAACTGCGGCGTCCACTACTCGCTTACCATCGAGAAGTGGTACGAGAACTGGCAACGCAACGAAGAGGCCATCGTCGCGAAATACGGTGAGCGCTGGTTTCGGATGTGGACATTCTTCTTGGCATGGTCGACGCTCATCGCAGCACAGGGAAGCTCGACGGTGTTCATGATCACGCTCACCAAGAACATTCAGAACGACAAGGACTCAGTGGGCGAAGCCGAAGCTGAAGCCGTCCCCTTTAGCCGCATGCGGCGCTGGGTCGGCAAGAAGCCGGTCGCCACCCAACAATAGGACCCTGCCATGCTGCGTCACCGCGAAGATCTGAGGCCGCTCTTTTTTCACGCGGTGTATTTCGGTCTACTGGCTTTGGCGTTCCAGCGCGGGGTCGTCGGCTGGTGGAGCGTGCCCCTGGTGATGCTGCTGTGCGTGACCTCCTTTCAGGGAGCGGTGCAGACACACAACGCGATCCATTCTCCGGTGTTTCGAAGGCGCCGGGCCAACAAGGTCTACCAGGTGGTGCTGACGCTCATCTACGGCCATCCTGTCAGTTCCTACGTGCCGGGTCACAACCTGAGCCACCACAAACATGTCCAGACCCGCCGGGACGTGATGCGGACGACGAAGACGCGCTTTCGCTACAACGGCTTCAACGTGCTGTTCTTCTTCCTGTCTGTGGGTCCCAGCATCATGCGGGCGGACGCGCAGTACATGTTGGTGATGCGCAAGCGCCATCCCCGTTGGTTCCGACAGGCTGTCACGGAGCTCAGCATCCTGATGGTCGTACAGGTGGCGTTGCTGATTGTCGATTGGCGCGCGTTCCTGGTCTTCTGGCTGCTGCCCCATCTGTACGCGCAGTGGGGTATCGTGACCATGAACCTCCTGCAGCACGACGGGTGCGATGCCGAGAGCGAGTCCACCCACTCCCGCAATTTCGTGGGGCCCGGTGCCCACCTGGCTCACCTTCAACAACGGCTATCACGGCATCCACCACGACCACCCTCCGCTGCACTGGAGTCTGACGCCCGCAGCGCACCGTGAGCGCTACGGTGGGAAGATTCACCCGGGTCTCGAGCAGCCGTCGCTTCCGGCTTACGCCTGGACGGCTTTCGTGCTGGGGCGCCGCCTACGCTACGACGGCGTGCCTCTGGTGCTTCCCGAGGAAGGGCCCGACGAATCCTGGTTGCCACGTCCCGATCAGACCCTGGCTGACCTCGGCGCGGAAACCCTCGACCCGACGGCCGCATAACCCCAAGACTCGGGGCACTTTCGGGCCGCCCTTCCTGGACCATCGATGACACGCCGGGGGAAGCGTAGGAGGTTCGCGGACCCGTTGCTGACTGAGCCGGTCGCCCCCAAATGACTACTGGCGCTCCTGTTTGGCGCGCTGGCGCTGTCCGGTACCACGGCGGTTGTCGGGGGAGGCACGAGCGGAACGGCAGCGTTTGGCTCGAACAGCAGAAGCTCGGGGCGAGCGACGGAGCTTGGGATGACGTCTTCGGCTCGTCGGAGCGAGAAGTGACGACAACGTGTTCCTCGGCTCCAACGTGGGCTCGATCTATGTATTCGAGGCCGACAGCGATGGAGATAGGTAAAACAAAGGCGGTCTCCAGGCGCAGCGCCACGTTCCACCCCGTTAGTCAACTCGTGACTGCCGCCAATCTTCCAGCAGCAGCTTCACGCCAAAGTAGCCGAAGATGAGCGGGAAGAGGAAGTACTGGTACTGCGTCCAGACTAGCGCGAGCAGGGTATCGGCGACTCCACCCGACATGTTTTCAAAGCCGGCGAACACCTCGGAGAAAGAGAAGATGAACGTCGACGCCACCGGCTCGCCGCTCCCGAGCACCGGGATCAAGTAGCGATACCGCGAACGCTTCTTGTTCAGGTAGAAGAAGAAGATGACCGACACACCCACTACCTGTGCTGGCCATCCCGAGCCGTTCTCCTGTGTAGATGTCTACGACTGGACCTTCCGTCTCCGAGGCCGCAGGTCTTGTTTGCCGCGTTCGTGCACGCAGGTTCGTCGGGATGGATGCTACACAACGTCTTCAAGGGTCCGACTGGGCCCTTACCGTGGCTGGCCGTGATGACCGTAGCGGGCCTCGCCGGTTACTTCGCGACCCGCTCTGCGTCTTCTTCGCCCTCTTCGTAGCAATCCATTCTGTTGTAGCCCCGTGTCGATGAAACCGCCTCCCGCCCACACTTGGATCCTTTGCCTTGCCGCCGCCATCGGGCTCGGCTGTGCGTCCGGTCCGAGCGCACCCACCGTCCCCGTGGTCGACGAGTCCAGCGTTCGACCAGGCATCAACGAGCCCTACTTTCAGCCCGATGCCCTCGATAGGCACACCGGCGTTCTGGAAGCCGAGAGTCGTGAGGTCGTTCAGCATCGTGACGAGATCCTCGATGCACTCGGCCTTCGCAGGAAGATGGTCGTCGCCGACATCGGAGCGGGGACGGGCCTGTTCACGACCGAAATCGCGAAGCGCGTGGGAAAGCGGGGCGCAGTCTTTGCAGTGGACATCGTCCCCGTGTTTCTCGATCTGATTCGGGAGCGCGTGAAGGCGGATGGGCTGACCCATGTGACGGTCGTGCAAGGAGAGGAAAGGGCAACGGCATTGGAGCCGGCGTCCGTCGACCTCGCATTCATGTGCGACACCTACCATCACATCGAGTACCCCCACGCCTACATGCGATCACTCTTCCAGACGTTGCGACCGGGCGCGACGCTGGTGCTGATCGACTTCGAACGCATCGAGGGCAAGAGTACCCCCGCAATCCTGGGACACGTCCGCGCCGGCAAGCCAACCGTGATCGACGAGGTCGAGCAAGCCGGGTTCGTGCTCGAATCCGAAACCGACCTGCTCGAAGAGAACTACTACCTGCACTTCCGGCGTCCCTAAGGTGGCCCGTCGACGAGGAGTAAAGCCTGTTATTCGACGTGCTTAGGGGGAGCGAGACGCGCGGGGTATCAAGAACCGCGACGGGGGACTATGTCCTTGCCTTCGGCCTTGCCCTTGATGAGACTCCTTGGCGAGCTCTGGGTAGCCAAACTCGTCAAGAGCTTGCGCGACGCGCTCAGCGTTCTTCGCGCTAGGCTCGATGAGAATATCGATGTCTTGCGTCGCGCGGGGCCGCCCGTGGACCTCCTAGCCCAATGGGCTAAGAGAGCCGCGGACGTTCAAGCCCGAACTCCAGGTACGGATCCGAGTTGTGTCGCTCGGCGCAGCTTCGCAACCGTAGTCTCACACGGGCGGCTGGCCTTTCGTTTTCCTCGAGACTCTTGTGACCACGTACGCTCCCAGCGCCGCCACCACGACGATGCCAACCCACAAGAGCAACTGCGTCTTCGCTTGAAAGCCGTAGTACAACATCCACAAGGCGAGTAGCGAGTAGACCGCCGCCGCCGCGAGTCGCGTCGCTGGCGGCCTCGGCAAATCCTTGCGCGCAAAGCGCACCCTGAAGAGCGACAACACCGTCAGCAGCGTGAACAGGGTGAGGATGGCGGCGACGTCATGCATGATGTGCTGAAAGGGCTGGACCAGGACGATCAGGGTGGCGATCGCGCCCTGCAAGATGACGGAACCCACCGGCGCCTGTCCGTCCCGTGCGGCTAGGACACGGGGCAGAAATCCATCCTCAGCCATGGCGGCGTACACACGGGGCCCGACGAAGGTCATGGCGCTCGCGGCGGAGAGGAAGGCGATGAACATCATGATCGACACGGACGCCCCTGCGCTTTCGCCAAGCAGATCGGTGGCTAAGACGTGCGCCAGAGTGATGCGTTTCTCCTCGTAGCTGAACACGGCTGAGGCGCTCTCCGGGGTCAGATTGGCCACGAAGATCCAGTTGATGACCAAGTACAGGATACCCACCGCCAGGCAGCCGATGAGCGTGGCTTTCGCGACGTCGCGCTTCGGGTGCTCAAATTCTTCGGCCGCGTAGACGGCGGCGTTCCAACCGCTGAACGCAAACGCAATATAAAACAGGCTGGCCATGAAGGGCGGCCAAGCGAAGCCGTCGGGGTTGCCAGGGGGCTGCCAGCTGGGTGCTTCATGGCTGCCGAAGAAGAGCCCCACCGCCACGAAGAGCAGCACGATCGCGATCTTGAGAGCCACGAGCGCATTCTGGCCGACCTTGGAGGCCCGCAGATTGACCGCATGCAGCACCGTGACAGCAACGATGACGACAATGGCGACACTCTTGATGTGTACGCCCGGAATGAGCGTCTTCAGAAACGCCGCAGCCGCGATGGCGTCGATCGCCACCGGCCCGGAGAACCCCAGCAGCATGGAACCGTATCCAGCGAGATAGCCGAGTGCCGGGTGCATCAGCTCGGACAGGTAGCGATACTCGCCGCCGGATCTCGGCACCAACTCCGCGAGAGTCGCGTAGGACAACGCGCCGCACAGCGCCAGCACCATGCCCACCACCCAGGCGATCAGAATCGGCCCGGGGCCCAGATCTTGTGCCATGAAGCCAGCGGACAAGAACACACCCGCGCCCACCATATTGGCGACGACGAGCCCAATGCCGAAGCCGAGGCCCAATTTCGGTGAAGCGCTCATTGATATCCGTCGGCGCGATCAGCGCATGCGGCGCAGGTAGCCGCGGACCGAGTTGGTGTCGGGGTAACGCTCACGCGAGCGATCTGCCATGAAATTCTTGTTGGCCTCCAGAAATTCGTCGATGACGGCCAGCGGGCCAACCGGCGTGTGCTGGACGACGATGTAGCTCCCGACTGGCACCAGGGGCGCATACGCGGCGATCTCCGCGGCAACGTGCTCTTTCGAGTGGAGCGAATCCAGAAGCACCATCACGCGCTTGCCCTTGGCACGCCGGCGGACCTCGGCGACCACGTCGGGCGCCGTGGAGCTACCGAGGCGGAGGTCATGACCGAGGATGACGCGCGCACGTTGGTCGCACTGGTCGAGCAATTCGGAGGCCGATGGCGCTGAGAGAGCACCAGTGAGGCCGAGCTAGTGCCGCGCGATTGGGCTCCCCGAATGGTCCCCGTGGGCTAGAAGAGCATCATGGCTGACGTTCTGCTCTATCACATGCCGCCTTCCTTCTACTCGCAGGTCGCACGACTCGTCCTCGAGGAGAAAGGTGTTCGGTGGAACGGCCAGATCATCTGGGCCGGCCCTCCGTTCTGCGAGAGCTACGAGCCCTGGTACATGACGCTGAACCCGGGAGGCACGGTGCCGTGCCTTGGTCCACGGTGATCAAACGCTGCCGGATTCTCGTTTGATCATCGAGTACGTCGATCGAGAGTTGAGCTACGGGAAAGCAGGCCGCCAAGGTCGAATCGCGAACAAAGGACGCCTTCGCAACCTCCAGGCGCGGCGCGAACGGTTTCCCGAATTGCGTTCCATCTACGACGCAAAAATCGCCGACATCGAGGAGTTCAGCGCCAACTCGATCTCTCAAGAGACGGTGGCAGCACATGAGCGAATCGTCGAGGAGCGGCTCGGCGAGCTCGATGCACTGCTCGGCCAGCAGACGTGGATCGCAGGAGAGACGTACAGCCTCGCGGACGCTGTATGGACGGTGGGACTCGGGCGTTTGGTTCTTTTCGAGCTTGAGCCAACGACGGGGAGAGGTTCCGAAGACGACAGCGAGCGGCGCGATGACCTGGCGCCGAGAGGCTGGCCCGCTGACGTTCCGCCGCCGGAGAGATTTTCGCTCCCTGCCGACTGCCCCCGCAGCGGATTCGTAGCTCGGGCTCAGATGGGCGGCCCGACCTAACGGCCTGCCAACTGCTGCTGAAGCGCTACTGCCACACGCTTGCCGTCGAGCGCCGCGCTCACGATCCCGCCCGCGTAGCCGGCCCCCTCGCCCGATGGGTAGAGACCTCGGACATCCGGTGATTCGAGCGTGTCGTCCCTGCGAGGGATCCGTACCGGCGAGCTCGTCCGTGATTCGACGCCTAGCAGAACCGCGTCGTCGCTTAGAAACCCCGGCATGCGGCGGGCGAAGGCTTCGAGCCCACCACGGATGTGCGCGGAGACCCGTAGTCCCGTGCAATCGAGCACTTCATCGACGCTCGTCGCTGTGAGGCCCGGCCTGTAGCTGCTCTTGGGAGCTACGCTGGAGCCTCGTCGCGCGAGGAAATCCTTCATCATCGTGGCCGGGGCACGAAGGTCGCCGCCACCCGCCACGTAGGCAGCACGTTCGATCTGTTGCTGGAAGTGGATGCCGCCGAGCGGTCCTTCGAACCCCTGAGCTTGCCAGTCCGCTGGTTCGATCCCTGCGACGATTCCTGAGTTTGCAAATGGTGAGTCGCGCTTCGACAGACTCATGCCGTTGACCACCTGGGCGCCAGCTTCGGTCGTTGCCGGAACGATCCAGCCGCCCGGACACATGCAGAAGCTGAACACACCCCGATCTTCGATGGTCGCGGCAAGTCGATAGTAGGCGCTCGGGAGGGCTGCATGCCCGACGTCGCGGCCGTACTGGATCTTGTTGATCAGCGCCTGCGGATGTTCGACCCGCACACCCATGGCGAATGGCTTCGGCTCCAAGACGACGCTCATCTCGTGAAGCATTTGGTACACGTCACGTGCGGAATGCCCCGTGGCGAGGACCACGGCATCCGCCTCGAACGAACGTCCATCCGCGAGCTCGACCGCGCTCACCTTCCGGTCGGCGCCCTGACCATCGACGACGATGCGCTCGAGCTTGGCCTCGAAATGGAACTCCACACCCACGTGCTCGAGCCGTTCGCGCAGCATGGTTACGACCTTGGGCAAGCGATTGCTTCCAATGTGCGGCCGTGCGTCCTCCAGAATTGCGGTGGGCGCACCATGGAGCGCGAGGATCTCCAGCACGTCGCGAACCGAGCCCCTCTTGTGCGCCCTCGTGTACAGCTTGCCGTCGCTGTACGTCCCTGCGCCGCCTTCTCCGAAGCAGTAGTTGCTGTCCGCGTCGACTTTGCCCTCGCGATTGAGGAGAGCGATGTCACGACGTCGGGGCTGTACCGGCTTACCGCGATCGATGATTCGGCTCGCGATGCCGTGTCGGGCGAGCTCGTAGGCGCAGAAGAGGCCTGCCGGCCCGGAACCCACGATCACCACTCTTGCGGGAAGAACAACATCTCGTGGGTGAGGAAGGGCCCATTGGTCGGCAGGCATCCCCGGTCCGATGCCGAGCAGGACTTGGACGCGCGTTCCCCTTCCGCGTGCGTCGATCGCGCGCCGCAAGACATGAAGCTCGGGCAGGTCCTCGACCGGCACCGCGAGCTTCTTGGCCGCGACCGCGCGCATCACCTCCGGGTCCTGCGACTCGTCGAGGGTGAGGCGCAGCTCGATCTGGCGCTCGGTGGGTACGCTGCTCATGGGTCCGCTTCGAAGAGTCTACTCCCCTAAGCCGACGTTTCGAGCAGCGCGCTTGGATCGTGTCGCCGCGGTGACTTGCGTCGACGGCCTTTTAAAGTAGGCGGACGTTTTCCGCGCGGGGCCCCTTGGGACCTTGGCCCTCATCAAATGAGACCCGCTGTCCTTCGCGCAAATCTTCGAAGCGCACACCTTCCACGTTCGACATGTGGAAAAAGATGTCGTTGCCCGGAGACGTTTCGATGAAGCCGAAGCCTCGGTCCGTGACGCGTTTGATTGTACCTTCAGCCATGTTGTATTCGTTCCTGCTCGAGATTGTCGGTAGCCCCGGTAGCTCGCAACCGCTGTGGCGGCGAGGGTGCAAATCACCCCGGGGACTGGCTTCGTAGCTCAAATCGCGTCCGATGTCTCTGGATCGGGTTCGATTTCCTCATGGGTCGACCTCGGTGGGGCTATTATGCCCTCGGCATGACTTCGGCCTCGCTGAACGCGCCTCTCCGCCATGCCGCCAAGCTCGCGGAGGGCGAGCAAATCGCACTGGACGCACTTCACATGCGCGCGCTGCGCCAGCGGGAGATCAAGGAGAAAGAGGCCTTCACCATTGTCGACCGCGAGGGGGATTTCTTTCGCGCATCCCTGAAGGTGATGAAGAAGAGCGGCGGCGAAGCCCTCGTCTACGAACGCATGGCCAGCTCTACCGAGTCGCCAGTAGAGATCACCCTGCTCTGCGCCGTGCTCGCACGGCAGCGAATGCTCGCCGTGATCCAGAAGGCCACCGAGCTAGGCGTTGCGCGCATCATCCCCGTGCTCTCGGAGCGCTCGGTGCCGCGCGATGGTCTCGAGCATGAAAAATCCCATGCATGGCCGAAGCAGGCCTTGCGGGCTGCGCGCCAGTGCCGACGCGCGAGCTTGCCCGAGGTGCACGAGGCCATCGAGCTCACCTCCATCCTGGAGGATGACTGCTTCACCGAAGCCGACCTGTGCGTCTACCTCGACGACCGAGCACAGAGTCGTTCCGCCCTCGACAACGCCGCTCCGCGTGCAGCCCGCGCGGGACTTCGCATCGTCTTCGCGGTGGGCCCCGAGGGAGGTTGGAACGACGCGGAGCGCGCCATGCTCGAGAGGCGTGGCGCTCTCCCCCTTCGGCTCGGCGGACGCGTTCTACGCGCGGAAACCGCGGTGCTCGCGGGGCTCACGCTCCTACAACACGCGTACGGCGATATGTAACGGCAAACTGTTCGACGCCGAGAAATGACGTGTAGACGATTGGTCGACCTGCGCGAGCGCTTCGAACCCGGCCGGCTACGGCAGCCGGCTTGCTGTCATGGTGGGCCATCCTGGACTCGAACCAGGAGCCAATGGATTAAGAATCCGAGCAAGTCGTCGCAACACGTAGCAAACGGTGCGAAATCGGGCGACGAACAGTGCCCGATCGCAACCGATCAGACCCCTGATGCCGTTTCAAAACCGCTTCCTGCCTTTTCACGAGCGAGCTTGATCGCGTCGCTCTACCAGCACGCCGCGGCCCTCGCCGAAACCGGGGACATCGAGGCTGCGAGGGTCGCGCACGGCGGCCTCACTCGATTGTTTCCTTGTTCTTGGCATGGGACACTCCTCAGCAAGGCTCTCGCCCTCGGAAAAAGTGTCTCTTAACTCAGAGCCCTTTTGTATCCGAGTTCAGCTAACGGGACACCCAGCGGATGAAGGATCGCCCGAAGCAGC
>PVMK01134131.1_pt1 | contig 48884 bp, 43 predicted proteins | sample 1853481 | NCBI WGS metagenome assembly PVMK01 (sample SAMN08533507, study PRJNA380276) | Marine sediment metagenome, whole genome shotgun sequencing project.
AAACCGGACAACCTAAATTCGCGATCTCCTTTTTGAAAGACAGCTTCTACAATCAGCTTTCGTTCCATCCGAAGAGGCGCATTTGAACCTGCCGATCCGACAATCCACCCTTAACGTCATTTTTAGCCGTCGCATGCTGGTCGCCTTTATGATGGGCTTCTCCGGCGGGCTGCCGCTTTTGCTTACCTGGGGGGTATTGCAAGCCTGGATGACGGAAAAAGGCGTTGACTTAACCTGGATCGGAATGATTTCCCTGGTTCAGATTCCTTATACCTGGAAATTTTTGTGGGCACCGTTTTTAGATCGGTTTGTTCCACCGTTTCTGGGGCGCCGCCGGGGATGGCTTATTGTTTCCCAAATCGCGCTCATGGCTTCCATAGTGGGACTAGGTTATTCGGATCCGGTCAGAAACACCGGGCTGATGATTGTCGCCGCGCTTCTGGTGGCCTTTTTCAGTGCCACTCAGGATATCGTCATCGATGCCTATCGGCGTGAGGACCTGCCCGATGAAGAGCTGGGCTTGGGTTCCTCGATGTACGTTTATGGATACCGGCTGGGCATGCTGCTGGCCTCCGGCGGCGGATTGATCCTGGCGGATCACCTGTCCTTTCCAAAAGTTTATTTTCTGATGTCGCTGTGCCTGCTGCCCGGTATTTTAACGACGTTACTGACTCCTGAGCCGGAGGTCGTCGTCGGCACACCCCAGACAATGAAGGAAGCGGTGGTTGAGCCGTTTGTTGATTATTTCAGCCGCAATGGCGCCATCTGGATTTTGGTATTTATTCTGCTGTATAAAATCGGCGATACCATGGCCAGCGGGATCACAATGCCGTTTTACCTGGAGATCGGGTTTTCCAAAACCGAGATCGGCACGGTTGTGAAATTTTTCGGCACTGCCGCCACCATGATCGGTGCATTTTTGGGCGGACTAACCTTGCTTAAACTAGGAATCTACCGCGGGCTGTGGATTTTCGGAATTCTGCAGGCATTATCAACAGCCGGTTTTGCCATTTTGGCCCGGATCGGTTATAACATTGCCATGCTGTCGGGTGTGATTGCTTTTGAGAACCTGAGCAGCGGAATGGGCACCGCCGCCTTTGTGGCCTTTATGGCCAGCCTTACCAATAAAAAGTTTACCGCAACCCAATATGCCCTGCTGACCGGTATCATGGCCCTCTCCAGGCAACTGGCATCCTCGGCGACCGGCTTTATGGCCAAAAATATGGGCTGGCAAAGTTTTTTTATTTTTTGCACCTTGATTGCGATTCCCGGTATGTTGATGCTTTTGAAAATTGCGCCCTGGAATTCCCGGACGGCAGGTGAAGCTCAGGGAGTCAAGCGTTGGAGTAATGGAGCACAGGAGTAATGGAGTACTGGAATGATGGCTAAGAATTAGGGAGTCAAAGATCAAAATGAGTCATTTATTACAACACTCCAATACTCCAATACTCCAATACTCCGGAAACAAAATATTACGATAATAATTTTTAAGGCAAATCTGTTATTTCCACCCATACTTTTTTTGACGATACCCATGGCCAAGAAACCGAAAAACTCCAAAATCCTTCAGCGGGTGCTGCAGCTTCAGGAAAAAAGAAGAAAAATCCTGGAACTGCCCCCTGAAAAGGCCCTTGATCGAATTCTGGATGATCCCCAGCCGGCGGCGCTGGTGCATTCATTTCCGGAACAGGATTTTTATCTGCTGGTCAATGAAATCGGGCCGGAAGATTGCGGGCCGTTGCTTGCTTTGGCGACCAACAAACAGTGGCAGCATGTTGTCGATTTAGAAACTTGGCAAAAGGATCGCCTTGATCTGAAAATGGTCACGCACTGGCTCAGTCTGCTGCTGGAAGCCGATCCCAGGCGCTTTATCGGGTGGTTTCTGGAAGAACAACTCGAATTTGTCGAGCTGTATTTGTTTCGAAACCTTGAGGTCAGAATACGGGAACATGATCAGGACCCATCTGATTTTGGCGATGAATTCCTTACCCTGGACGACACCTACTATTTCAAATTTATCGATCTTCCGGCTGAAACCGAATCCGAAAAATTAGACGATGCCCAACGGCGGGCCTTGCTGGAGCGGCTCACTCAAGGCCTGGCCGCCCACGATCATCATGCATTTCAAAGTGTCTTGCTGGAGGCGGCTCACATCATTCCGGCTGAAACCGAAGAGGACTGTTATCACTGGCGGTCCGTGCGGCTGGCGGAAAAAGGCTTTTTGCCTTTTGATGAGGCCGTCGGCATCTATCAGCCCATGAAACCCGGGGAGCTTTGAAAAGAAAGGCAAAAAATTCATCCCCGGCGCACCGGATCAGATTTCAACGCTGCCGGTACCCATTGCCCCTTTGCGGGAATTGAAGCAAGACAATCACTTCACCCGCGCTTTGCAGAAAATTGAAGCGCCGAATGTATTGCAGCTGGTTCAGACCGAGTTCGCCAATCTGTGCAACCAGATCGTCGTTGCCGATCACAGGACCGTTGGCGAACGCGAAGGACTCCAAGAGATTGTCAAAAAGGCCAGCGGGTATGTCAGCATCGGCCTGGAGCGAATGCTAAAGGATAAAAAAGTGGATCCTGCCCGGGCGGCGGCATTGATTACCCGCTATGCGCTGCAGGATATATTCAGAGCCGGATTCGGTGCGGCGCTGGAACTGAAATGGCGGGCGGAAAAATGGCTTTCGAAATGCTGGTTTGCCCGGGCCGATCTGAAGCTGACTTTTTGGGGGGAACAATGGATGGGCATCGTTGGCGGGCTTTTGGTTAAAAAGCCGCTGTTTTATGATAATTATAAAACCGGCGTTTTATACCGGGAGTTTGCTTCCCTTGCGGATATCCGTGAAACTGAAGCGATTTTTGATCAGGTCGTTGCTATAGATGATTTACTTTCATTGATGAATATCAAGCTGGCTTCTCCCTCCCATTACGGCTTTCTGACATTTAAAAATCTTCTGCTGACACTGTGGGCCCGTCATTATCGCAGATTGAAGGGTGAAAAGCTAAAAGCATTGACGGTTAAGCAGTTTCTGCCCTTCTTTGAAAAACTGCTGCCGGGCCGGATTGATCCCGATTCCCAACCGGCCAGAAAAATTCCTGTGGAAATGAAAACCTCGTTTTTAAACTGGCTGGCGGCAGAAACCGGTTTGAAAGATTATGGAATTTCCGAACGCCTGGGCCAGACCTTTGAGGATCTTTTCAACGAACTCGAGAGCGAATATGGTCAGGTGGCAGCAGAAGAAATTGATCCCCGGTTTGTGCATCTTTTCCTCTTAGCGGCCAAGAAAAAGTAGAACCTATCTCAAAAATGCCATTATCGAGGACGAGGAGGAGCACGAGGACGAGATTAGGCAACGTTTCTCCACTTCTTCGTCCTCGTCGTCGTCGTCCTCGTTATCTAACACCAAATAGTCTGCCTCCTGCGGATTGAAAGCCTCCTTAAAATACTCATCTGCCTCCCACTCAGTCCTCAGTCCTTAGCCCTCAGTCCTAAATTTCTTTACGGCTGAACAGATAACCTGCACCGCTTTGTCGATGTCGGCTGCGGTGGTCATTCTTCCGGTGGTTAATCTTAAGGTGCCTTTGGCCCACTCCAGAGGAACGTTCATGGCTTTGAGCACGTCGGAAATTTGCACCGTGTCAGAATGACAGGCAGCGCCGGCGGAAGCGGCCACCTCGGTTCCAATTGCATCCAGAATGCGATTGGCCTCCAAACCCAAAAATGAAATGCTCAGCGTGTTGGGCAGTCTTTTCTGCGGATGCCCGTTGAGTTTCACCTGACCACATCTTTTTTTTATCCCTTCATACAGCCGGTCGCGCATGGATTGCAGATGTGTCATATTTTTATTCAGGTCGCGTGCGGCAATTTCACAGGCCATTCCCAGGCCGACAATTTCGAGCACATTTTCGGTACCGGCCCGCACGGCCATTTCCTGCTCGGCGCCGTGCATCAATTTTGTCGGTGCCAGTCCCGGCCGGATGTAAAGGGCGCCGACACCCTTTGGGGCGTACACTTTGTGTCCGGCGATGGACAGCAGGTCGACCCCCAGGCGGTTGACATCCACCGGTATCTTGCCCACGGACTGGGCCGCATCCGTATGGAAAGCAATGTCATACTTTTTGGCCAGCTTTGCGATTTCGGCAATGGGCTCAACCGTACCGACCTCGTTGTTGGCGTGCATGATGGAAATCAAAATGGTTTCTTTTTTTATGGCCGCCGCCACGTCCGCCAAATTTACCAGGCCGAATTCGTCCACCGGTAAAATGGTGATTTCATATCCGATGGTTTCCAAAAAACGACAGACCTCCAGTACGGCCGGATGTTCGATCCGGGAGGTGATGATGTGATTGCCTTTATGGCAGAAGGTCCCGGCACAGCCCTTAATGGCAAAATTATTGGATTCGGTTCCCCCGCTGGTAAATATGATTTCGTCGGGCCGGCAGTTTAACAGCAATGCAATCTGTTCGCGAGCTCTGTTAACAGCCTGCTTGGGTCTAGTGCCGTAATAATGGGAACTCGAGGGATTGCCGAATTCTTCCTCGAAAAAAGGCCGCATGGCCGCAATGACTTCCGGGTCATGGGGGGTAGTGGCGTTATAATCCAGATAGATGGGTTTAGGCATGAGTACTAATCTCCTTGGAGAACTGGAGTGCTGGAGCGATGGAGTGTTGGATTTAAATATAACAAATTGGGAAACAGATTGCCAGCCTGCTATCGCCAGCAGGTCGGGAAGGGCTAGAACTTATGGGGCAAGGTGCTACATCGCAGTTCATTCTCTCTGCCTCCGGCATGACATGTCGTTTTCCGGCCTGAATCGCCTGCTGAGGCGTAGCTCGCGAGAGCGGAGACGGGTCGTTTTCCGGCTTAAACTGTCAAGAATGTAGACGCGACCCCCTTCTTTCGTTTCTCTTATAATTACCATCGAAAATTTTAAAAGCCTCAAGTATTTCAGCTATGATATTTGTTTTTTCCATCGCTTCAGTGCCCTTGTTTCAAAGGATTCAGGTTTTTTCAGCGGACGTCTATCCACTATTTCCTCGAAATCACCGATAAAACTGTATTTGCGGGAATGATCCCTCCGCACTCTTTCAACAAGGTCCATCCACAACTGATCCCGACAGGCTTTTTCATAGAGTTTGTAAGCATGTCGGAAATGTTCCAAAGCGTATTGGTAATATTTGCTTTTTCCCTTTTTAAGGATGCGCATCCCCAAGGCAGTATAAATTTTTGCCGCTGCCAGTCCGTGCTTTTTTGCCAGGCCTTTAGCTGCCCTTTCGGTGGTGTAATGGCTGAGCTCTTCAAGCAATTCGGTATCAATAGAAGAAATATGCTCGGCAAGTATGTTCCATTCCTTGGTTTTTACACAAATACCAATCAAACCAGACAAAGATGCATCTTTGGCTTTCTCAAGGGCTTGCTGATGCCAGTGCTTTACATCTTTTTTACCAACGAATTTCATTAGCTTTTCATAGGAAAAATTCGAGGGATGCTTTTTGAATTCAGCCCATGCAAGATCAAGTGCATCTTCCCGACGTCCAAGCTTGTTTAATAGGTCCTGTTTTAGTCCTGTTAATCCGAAACTGGATTGATTACCCCAGTTGCCTTTTTTCTCCAGCTTCAGGCCTTTTTCAACCCAACTCAGCGCATCTTGATAATTGCGTTTCACCTTGTGGATGTTGGCTATATTTTCACAGTCCGTGGGCGTTGTTCCCGTCTTTTCACAGAGAGCCAAATAAGCGTTGGTATTTTTTGATTCAACGTAAATAACTTTCAATACGGATACATTTTTTCGAACTTCCCAGGGGTAGTCAGAATCCCGCTTGCTTTTTTTTGGCAGAACCGTAGCGAAGGCTTTCTCAAATCGAAACATGATTGCAGCCTCAAACAACTTCACCGATCCTTTATTCAGCATCTTAACCACGTTTTTTTCAATTTCATAGCAATATCCATAATCGTCATTATCCATCCATCTGATAATATTCTGAACGGTTTCTTCGCGATCATATTTTGCCTTTTGCCTAGCGTTGATCCAGGCGCAAAAGAGGTCTTCAAAGAACATACCCAGGTCACCGCCGGAATCGTCAATTTCGTCAGCCTTTTCATAACAGCCGGAAAGAAATATTTCATACAGACTGACGGCACGTTCGGCCTGCCCATCTTTCACCAGGGCATCGATTTTATGCTTCACGTCTTCAAGACCTTGGACAAAATCCCATGAACGGTGGTACGAAATGAACTCGCCGAGGTCTAAAGCGCCTTCTAATACCGATAGCAATGGATCTGATAATTTTTTACCCACGGATTTTCACAAAAGCACACTGAATTGCTTCATTGTTTTTGAGATAGGTGCGGCGAGTCGTAGACAAGTGGTACTCATAGTCTTTGTCATTCGGGGCAGCATTTTTACAGCTGTTGTAGCCACATCTTAAAAATTGGATCCACCATCTGGTATCTGCTGTCAGGATCTTTTTCGATTAGATCCAGTTGCCTCAGCTTTTTCAGGGCTGCCTGAACCCCTCCAATAGATCCCAGATCATGCCTGCTGATATAACGGTTTGACAGTAAGGTTTTTGACGGTTCAACTGCCAGAGCTCGGAGCAGGGCGATCTGTCGCGGTGCCAGGGCCTGGAGAATCGCCTGGTAAAAAAAGATCTCGTTGTCGATCATTAATTCGAGCGCCCCTTTGATATCTTTCTCGTGCACCACTTTGCCGGAGACTTCATAGACGTTCAGAGCCAGTTTTTGCGCATAGTATGGATTCTGTAGTGATAGCAAGGAAATCTTTTCTGCGTTTTTTTCGGGACAGCGTTTACCGCCCTTTTTAAATTGAGCAAGTAGATATCCGACCAGCTCGTCATGGGGCAATTTTTTTAGTTCATACAGCTGGGCACTCTGATAGAAGGGCCGACTTTTTTCATTGAACATACCCAATAGAATATGACGGCGACTACCGACAAAAAAATATGATGGGCGATGAAATTGAATATGTGACCGAAGCGTTCCTTCAATCCCCTTGTCTCTTAATTCTGTAATTTCTTGGAATTCATCAAAAACAATATGAACGTTTTCAGGCCCGACCTGCTCCATAAATAGGCCCAGATCATCAAGGGTTTTATCCAGCAACTCTATGCCCTGTATATTTTGTCCGGTTGATTCGATACTGACAGCAAAACTTCCGTCTTCTGTAGGTTTCAAGACCGGCCGGAAAGCTGTTAGAAGCCGGATGGCCTTTTTCATCATCGGCTCATTGCCGCGAATAAATGCATACACGCACTTTGCGATCCTTGCAGCGACATCGTCAATGGATGTGACCCCGAAAAAATCCGCATAAAGAGTAAGCATCCCTTTCTTTGCAAGGTTTGATTGAACCCTTTTAACAAGCGACGTTTTACCAAACCGCCGCGGGGAAAAAACTACGACATTAGTTCCGGCTGAACCATATGAGATTAGTTGCCGCAGCTCTTGGGAGCGATTGCAAAACGGCGCTTCAGGCGGGATCACAGAAATGATAAACGGATTTTTAGACATCATTATTGCACTTCAATTATTGTTTTGTAATAATTGTACTGCAATAATAAAAAAAGTCAAGGTGTTTAGAAAATTCATGGTCTTTTATCTTCTTTCAGGGAGATGCTGTCTCACCTTAAATGGTGATTCATAAATTTTATTCACTATTCAAGACGCGACACCTATTTCTTTCGATAACGGTCCGAGGTTCAGCCACAGCGCAGGTGTGGAATTGAGCTTTAAAGCGCGTGTGGTTGCCGGTTTGTGCGCGTGGAGCGCGGCCGGCTGCAACCGCTTGATGTTGGGCAGCCACTTGCTATATATTATACAGACCGAATTTATTGTCTATTTCGGTCAAACAACAGAACAGTATTTCAAATGTGTGACAAGGGGTCAGATCTTTTAAATTGACAAATTGACAACCTGTTCCTTGATTTGTTTAATCTGCTTATTTAGTTTGCGATTTGATTTTAATTTGGCTCTCAAACGCGCCCGGCTCTGGCTGACGGTGCTGTAATCTACGCCAAAGACAGCACCAATTTCGGCTTGCTTTTCGTTGCTGTAACGGTAACTCAGCTCCATGGCCATCTGGCGTAGTTCTTTGAGCCTGGTTTTACGATCCAGCAAGTCTTCAGTTTGAACCTTAGCCGCCCGGGCAACTTCTTTTATAATGTGCTTAGCGCCTATATCGTGCTGTAGTTTCTAAAGCCAGGGTAGCTGCTCCAGGGGTAGTTTTTAAGATAATCGGACTTGCTTTGAATATCGGCATTTTTAAACCGGCCGGGACGAATCGGATTTAAATGTATATAGCGGCTCAGCGGCAATAAATATTGATCTTCTTCGACCAGCAAAGACTTAAAGCGGCCTTGAAAAACATGCCCGCTGTGTCCATGGCGGCGATTAAACCTCAATTCCAAAGATCCCCTTTTTTCACAGCCGATTTTTCCAAAAGTACCGGCGCAATATCTTCGATCAGCAGATTTTACGTTTTCTTTTTAATTTTTTCAAAAACCTGGTAATCAAAAAATGCCTGATATTGCTGCAATATCTCATGGCCGCTTCCCAGGACCTCATCGCTTCCAAAAAAAGCTATGAAGTCATCATACTGATCGCGGACCACCCGGCGACTCTTTTGCAGCTTTTGCTCGTTGTCCTGGAAAGCTCTGGAGGGATATCTCATCTGAATATCAACCGCGGTTTTGTAAATGCCGGTCCTTTGCTGCTGGCTTCCGTCTGCTTGAATAATCGATACAGCTCCTGAGAAAACATGAAAGCCCATGGCCGAAACGACCCTTGCAGTCACAAAATCTCCGGGGTTTAATTCGGCTTTTTCCATTGATGCCGTGGCGTATACCGAATATTCTCGTTCATTGATCAGATTTCTCATGTATGTCTTACCATGGTTGCCACCTTTCACCTCAAACAGGCCCTCGATCACCAGGCTCCATTCTTCCAATAAGCGGCGAACGTCATGGCCCAGGTGCTTCTTGTAATGCTCGGCAAAACGCTGGACAATGGTTTTGCCATCATCCAGTTCGTATTGCAGAACAAACCAGTCCTGAAAATTGATCCATTCAAAATCTGATTCGGGTTTTTCTTCTCCAAAGCGATCGTTTGCGGCGGCTTCAAAATCCTCCATGAACTCAGTATGATGTGAAAAATAGATCAGGGCGGCTTTTATGTCGCCTATGCGATCCAGCGTTGCAGGCGGCAGCCCGTCATCATCAATCACCAAATCATCTTTTAAAATCCGGGGATCAAACTCCTCTTCGATCAGCCGGTCGACATCATCTTCATCCAGCAATAAAACAGGCTTGCCATTCTCACCAAAAAGATCCTGCCTGATATATTTCTGGTCCACAGGCTCCAGCAGCCTGAGCCAAACGGCATAGTCTTTCGGCAGTTTGAATTTCCATTTCCTGGCCCAAAAAATACCGCCATAGACCACATCATTGACCAGCGACAGGTCGCAGGAAATTAACGCGTTCTCCCCCCCCGGGCAGAAACTTCAGCCTTGATGTCCTCGATATCTGCTTCGCTAAAGCCGTAATCTCCCCAGGCGTCTTTGAGACCGACACCGGCCATATCAACGAGGAAATTCGCAAGAACGAGACCAACAGGGGCCTCTCGAATTACGTAAACATTTGCGAACCTGTACTCTTCCCAGGTCTCGTTGATAAAACATGCCACTAATGGATGACGGTGATTCATGGCTGCATTCAATGCCGGGTCTTTGCGAAGCAGCTTGGGCTGCGACTGCACTTTGGTTTTCCGGCGTTTACGCTTCTGCTCGCGCTTTTTTACATGTTTTTGTTTTTTATCCTTTTTGGTCATAGTCGTATTTATCCTTAATTATAGCCGTTGGGATTCTTAGCAGCGTCCTTGAGCTGCAGGTGGCAGCAATAATACATACTTACACCGGAACAGCTCCATTACCGGCAGGTTTATGAGCGCCTTATGGCACCTGATCGCCTATCGCCACAGTTCTGAGCGGTGATAAATTAACGATTTGACCGTTTTTATCTATTTTCACAGCCGCGGCACGAATTGCAGAATACCATACGCCGACCTCATTGCCGGCCTTGTCTAAATCGGATTTTGTTAAACCGAAACGGAGGATAATGCAATCATTTTTCTGTAAATTCAATCCGGGTGCAAGCCGCCTTCGCTTTGAAATTTTTCCCCGTGCCCTCATACCCGCTAAAGAACTTTCCTGCAAATCACCCGTGACTTTTTAGGATACAGCCTTCAGGCTGCCACCTTGTTTATCCCCACCGCACCTGGATGTAGTATGGCGTGGCAGGAATAGGCTCACATCTTAAATATTAAATATTTGGTTTCTGATCTTATCAATTCTACGCTTTAACCGTCTATTGAGCCTGGATTCATCGGCTATTCGCTTATGCATAATGGGCACAATAAGGTTTTAAAGCCGCCATTTTGGGATCAAAATTAGCTGTTTAACGCGGTATCTTTATGGCGCGTGCCAATCGGCATTACATTCCTGGATACGTTTGGCATATTACACATTGTAATTAAATTAATCAAGTTGACAATAGATAAGGATGTGTATTAATATTATGTATGTGTAATAAAATTGCACACACAACCTTTTGGGAGGTAAGTCAAAATGTCAATCAGAGTTCAGGTCATTTTGGATGAGGAGGAAGTGACTCGATTTAAATCACAGGCGATGAAAGAGTCGAAATCCCTCAGCGCATGGTTGCGCGATGCAGGCAAAAAAATGATAGCGCTAAACCACCAGCAACAACGATTGACAGACCCGGATGCCCTGAAACACTTCTTTCGAAAATGCGATGAGAGGGAAAAGGGCGCCGAGCCGGATTGGGAGGATCATAAAAGACTTATTCTGGACAGCTATCAGGCAGGAAATAAACCATGATTTTTGTGGATAGCAATGTGTTTATCTATGCTGTCGGGCGATCCCATCCGTTAAAAGCAGAGGCTCAAAACTTTTTTTTAGATGCCGGAAATAAAGGAAAAAGACTGGTCACCTCGGCCGAAGTTTTACAGGAATTGCTGCATGTCTATTTGCCAGTGGATCGTATGCAAACCCTTGACGCCGCGATGGAGCTTGCGACACAAGGGGTTGATCTGGTCATCCCGATCGATTCTGCTGCTGTTTTACATGCCCGCAATCTCATCGATAATTTCCCTGGTTTAACCGCCAGGGACCTGCTGCATCTATCCGTGTGCCAACTCAATAAAATCAAAAAGTTACAAACCTTCGACCGCAATTTGCTTGCTGCCTTTAAAAGGGATTAAATTTTTCTTGATCTTCATATAGATAATGGTTAAATTAATTCTGAAATACGGAAATTCAGAAATTCTGAAAGGAAGAATAATGACTAAAACAATTCAAATGCGAAAAAAAGGATCCGTAACGATTCCAATGGAATTGCGAAAACGGTATCGCCTCGATGAAGGGGATCCTTTAACATTAATTGATCTGGGCGAAGGTTTTTTTCTAAGCCCAAGACAATCTGTTTTACCCAAATTAGTTGCTGAAATCGAAACCCTCAGACAAAAGAACAATATTACACTGGAAGAGTTGATTGAGGGCGTTGCCAAAGAACGGGGTAAATAAGGCCGGCTTTTATATCCGATGCTTTCCTTAAAAATATTTTTTGATGCCGATGCACTCATAGCCGGATCCGCTTCACAAAAGGGCGCTTCATTTTTGTTGCTCCAATTATGCGAAATCAGAATATTAACCGGATTGACATGCCGACATGTAGTTGCAGAATGCCGCAGGAATCTTCGCAAAAAATTACCGCAAGCAGAACCTATATTTAACGAAATCGTTAAACGCGCCCTGGAAATTAAGAAAAATCCAACCCTTGACGAACAAAACAAATATCGCAGTATGGCCCATCCGAAAGATCTACCCATTTTAACTTCGGCAATTACAAACCGGGCCGATTATCTTATCACTTTTAATACAAAACATTTTTTTCCGGACAGAGACCATCAATTGACTATTTTACGGCCTGGCGAAATGTTACAGAAAATTCGATTGATTCTGAGTCATTTAGAATCATTAAACAACTCATAATTTGAGTCGATTATCATGTGGGGTGTCCATATATTTGTCGGATTGAAGGGCCAGGGCGGCGCCGCCCAGCGAGCTGTTTCCCAGCGGTTTGTACCGGTCCAGCGGCAGGTCCGGCAGCATTCCGATGGCAATGGCCGATCCCGGATTGATGAAAGAGCCGAAGGTGCCGGCCACGTAAAAAGATTCCAGGTCCTGCGGCGTAATTCCAACTGATGCGGTGATGGTTTCCAGGATCGAATACATGGCGGCTTTGGACCGCATGAGGCTGTCCAGATCTGCCTGGCTGATGGTCAGATCGGAGCCGGTAGCCCGGCCCCGGCTCTCTTCTCGGGCTTTCTTTTCATTTGACCCCCAATCCTCCAATCTGCTATTTAACCCTTGGCGTGACTCCGTTACCGGGATGGACTTGTATCCCAATAACCGTATATATGCTTTAGGTTAAAAATGAATCCCGTCCTTGAAAAGACCGAACATTCCCAATAAATGGGGGGAAACTAATTTTAGCAAATAATAATCCCGGCGAGATGAATGAAGGTATTGTCGAACGGTTAATTCATTTACGCCTTATTCCAAAGAGTTGAAAATGGACAGAAATTCACTCAGGGATCATCTTTCGGAATCGTTTTCAAAGCGGAAAGAAAAGCCCGCCATAACATTAATCCGAGAGGGGAAGACGGAGTTTGAAATCTCCTTTGGTGACCTGGACAGGGATTCCAATCGCCTGGCTCATCTTTTCATGGAGTCGGGTGTTGAAAAAGGCGACCGCGTAATTCTGTATCTTCAGAAATCACTGATTTTTGTTGTCGCCTACCTTTCACTCCAAAAAATAGGCGCGGTTGCCGTTCCCCTGAATCCGGGTTTTAAAAAGTCCGAATTGGAGTATCTTCTTACGGATGCAAAAGCCAGGCTGGTATTGACCGAAGCGGACAAACAGGAACTTGTGAGGGAGATCGATCCCGGCCAGAGGATTTTTGTCATGGATACCGGAACGTCCTATCAAGATAACCCCTTTTTTCGTTCCGCCTTGGATAGCACCCCTGTCGTCGAAATCAAAATGGACGATCCGGGATTGATTATTTATACTTCGGGTACAACGGGAAATCCCAAAGGCGCCATACTTACCCATGGAAATCTCGTCCATGACGCCAAAAATATCATTACTGTTTGGGAGATCTCGGCATCGGATGTCCTTTGTCACGCGTTGCCGCTTTTCCATATCCATGGTCTTTGTTTCGCACTTCACACGGCCCTGTTGGCAGGCGCCCATATTCTCATGCTGGATCAGTTTTCACCCAGCGCCGTTATCGAAGTTTTAGCGCGCAACACGGGGAAAAACGTCTGCACACTGTTTATGGCGGTTCCGACCATGTATCAAAAAATAATGGAGCATGTGGGGCAAAGGAAGATCGATTTTGATCATATCCGTCTGTGGACCTCCGGATCGGCGCCGCTTGTGGAGGCGGATTTTGATCGAATTAAGGAAATATTCGGAAAAGAACCCGTGGAGCGGGAAGGCATGTCTGAAACCGGCATGAATTTTTCGAATCCCATTAAAGGAAAAAGGAAACGCGGATCCATTGGTATTCCCTTACCGAATCTTGAAGTAAGAATCGTTGACCCCAAAACAAAAATGGATGTACCAGCGGGTCAGAAAGGCGAATTCTGGCTTCGGGGTCCTTCCGTGACACCGGGCTATTGGAGAAAACCGCGCGAAACCGAAGAAGTATTCGATCAAGGCTGGTTCAAAACCGGCGATTGCGGCTTCGTGGACAAAGACGGGTACTATTATCTCACGGACCGAATCAAGCATATCATCATATCAGGCGGTGAAAACATCTCTCCCAAGGAAATCGAAATGGTCATCAACCGGCATGACGGTGTCGCGGAATCCTCCGTGGTGGGATTGCCGGACGAAAGATGGGGTGAAATGGTGGCGGCCGCGGTGGTGATAAAACCCGGCCATGCCGTCAATCCCCGGGATATACAAAAGTTTTGCAAACAAAACCTTCACGATTGGAAATGCCCGAAAAAGATCGCCATTGTCAAGGGACTCCCAAGAAACACCATGGGGAAGGTGCTGAAAGAAGAGATTCAAACATTTTTTTAGAATCAGTTTCAAAATTGGGTCATGGGCTTAATATTTCACGGACAATCTGATTCGAGATTGCGCTTTCTATCACTCCTGCGTTTTAAAGAAAGGAAAACAAAAGAAATGAAATTTTATGCGATGGCATGCGGAAGATTAAGGGTAAGAAAAAATGTTTTTATACCGGATGCGAATAAGAATCTTTTCATAGAAATTCCCCTTCCAATTTTTCTAATCACTCATCCGCAGGGGAATGTTCTATTTGATACTGGCCCCCACCCGGATGTGTTCAAAGATGCCTTCGCTCGCTGGGGTGGGCTTGCAAAAGCCTTTCAACCTGTCGGTAATGAAAGCGATGGCGTTTTATCGCAATTGGCTAAAATAGGGGTTCGGTCGGACAGTATTCGCTATGTGGTCAACTCCCACCTACATTTTGATCATGCCGGCGGAAATGAGTTCTTTTCGTATGCAACTTTCCTCGTCTCAGGTAAAGAACTGGCATTTGCAAAGAATCCTGATAATGAAGGAAAAGGTTATTTCCAAGCCGATTGGGACCACCCGCTGGATTATCAAGAAGTGGACGGCCAATTTGATATTTTCGGGGACGGTCGATTAGTGATTGCCCCAATGCCAGGTCACACGTTCGGGCATCAAATTCTAGTGGTCAGACTCAATGAACAAGAGACCTTCATACTTAGCGGAGACAGCGTTCCTTTTAAAGAACATTATTATGATTTCATCGTTGCCAGAAATAATTTAGACAATGATCAGGCGCTTAAGTCCGTGAAGAATTTACACGCCCGGGTAGAAGCAGAAAAGGCATTTCTTATCCATGGTCATGATCCTGATCAGTGGGAGGAAATAAAAAAAGCACCGGATTATTATGGCTAAAACCACCCAGTGTTTTTAGTATTGGCTATCAAATATGAGCTAACCATCCCGTTGCCAACCCATACATTCCCGAAGAACTTTTTTAGCACGATCTTACCCACCGACGTCTTGAAGAATATAGCCATAAAAGCAGAATTTGCTCATAATATATAAGATCGTTGTCGCTCACAAAATTTTATCTTGACAATATTTTTAATTTATTATATTTGCATAATCATTGTATACAAGAGATTTGCAATAAAGTGTTGTATAAAAAGTGAGTTATACGATACTCGAGAATTTCGATAAACATAAAATTTCTTTAAATTAATGTTATATCATATGAAAGATAGCAAAAAAAATATTGGTCTAATTGCCTACGAGAAAATTAAGAAAAAAATCCTTCAAAATGAATTGGATTTCGTCCAACAATTGTTAGAAGATAATTTTTCCCGCGATTTGGGTATAAGCCGAACTCCCGTAAGAGAAGCGTTAATCATGCTGGAAAAAGAAGGAATAATAACAAGATCTCCGGGCAGAGGTTTTTATATACAACGATTTAGTGTGAAGGATGTTGATGATTTTTACCATTTCAGAAATATATTAGAAACAGCTTCAGCAGACCTTATTATTCCAAATGTTACAAACAAAGATATTGATGCGCTTTATAAGATATTAGAAAAAGTCGGAGAATTTATTGAAAGAGGTAATGCCGCACAAGCTATGACTGTGGGCTTACAATTTCACATTAAAATTATTGAAATCTGTAAAAATGATATGTTTATCAAATCTTTGAAAAATTGTTATGACAAACTGATTTTAGTGAGTTGGTCCTACCATCAACTAGAATCGTGTACCAAGAGCGCGAAAGAACATGGGGAAATATTAGAAGCGTTAGAATCGAGAGATTTGGATAAATTACGGACTGTTACTCGTCAACACCTTGATAATGCGAGAGAGAGAACACTGGATCTTTTTAAGTTCGATACTCAAAGGCTATATATCATGCCTTGAATATTCACAGATGCTTAAGTCAAAATATCAAATGCTTGCTAGCGCCAATCAGCAGCCCATTTACATTGTAATAAGGAGAAAATGAAATGGCTGTCACGGAAATATTCTTATTTCCAGGCGGATATCTTAATGCAGATCGTTCTATATTTTTAACCGGTGTTGATATGGGACAAAAAATTAAGATCCCTGTATTCTCCGTTTTGCTGATGCACCCTGATGGCCCGGTTTTAATCGATACCGGCTTAAATCCTGCTGGATTAACGGATCCCGAGCGCACCTGGGGACCGCGAGCTAAGGTGGTAAAACCGGAGATCACAGAAGCCGACGACATCCGCAATCGGCTCAAAGAATTGGATCTGAAGGTTGCCGATATTAAACTGGTGATTATCACCCATCTTCATTGGGATCATACCGGGGGATTGCAATTTTTCGATCATTGCCCCATCGTCGTCCAAAGGGAAGAATATCGTTTCGCATTTAATCCCGGTCCTTTCTTCATCTTTCAAAACATGCGCAATCACATCGATTTTCCCCTGGATTATCAGAGTAAAGATGGAGACCAAATGATATTGCCGGGCATATCGGTAATTAAAACTCCGGGGCATACACCGGGGACACCAGTCGGTGCTGGTGAAAACAGCTAACGACAACTTTTACCTTTTTACCGGTGACGCCATCAACATGAAAGAGAATGTGGAACGCAAGATCCCATCGAGCAATAATTGGAGTAACGGGCTTTCTTTGGACAGCATGTATCGATTAGAACACCTCTCACAGCTGCTGGGCGCCGAGATGATCCACTCGCATGATCTGAGCCAATGGGAAACCCTGAAGAAATCAACAGAATCCTATACATAGATCCTACAAGGAAAGCGAGAATTGTTTTTTTTAGGTAATTTGAAAGTTGATCCTTGTTGCCCGGGCATTTAGATCGGTTTCAGATTGAAGCTTACGACAAACGAATGCTCTTTAATAACTCTTAATTGTTGTAGAAAGGAGGGTAAAAATGGCTACCATTTACGATCCTATCAAAATCGGAACCATGGAACTCCCCAACCGCTTTGTACACGCACCCACAGTAAGGAATAATGCCGATGAGAACGGTTACCTTACCGAAAGAGCCATCAGAGACTATATCGAAGGGGCCCGGGGTGGTTGGGGATTGTATCAATTCAGCGCCAGTTTCCCCCATCCGGAGGGCAACCCGTTCAGGTGCATGGTCGGAATACACGATACCAAATCTGTCCTTGGACATCAAAGGGTGGTCCGCAACTTTCATCTCGAGGGCATGAAAGTCTCGTGTCAGATTCTGCATGGAGGCGCCATCTGCGACTCCAATATGACCGGGTATCCTGCTGTTAGCGCAACTGAAAAAGGCGGAATTTACCGCCCGAACAAGGCATTGAGTATCTCGGAAGTTGAAGAACGTGTTCAGATGTATGTCGATGCTGCTGCCCGTATCCAGGAGGCCGGCTACGATGCCGTGAACATTCACAGTTGCCAGGGAACATTAAATCAGCAATTCATGTCGCCTTATACCAATACGCGAGAAGACAAATTCGGTGAAGATCGCGGACTTTTCGTTGAATTGGTTGCCAAAGGGGTCAGAGAAGCAGTCGGCCCGGACTTTCCCATTATCTGGCGGCTGGCAGCCCATGAGTTCATGGATTACCTGGGGGAACCGGGCTATACAGAAGAATGGGGCAAGACTATCGCCCAGCGGTTGGAGCCATATGTTGACTGCTTTGATGTTACCGGCGGACGCATCGGATTTACGGCGATGTTTGCATTTCCCGCACCCTATCCGGAAAGGGCCACCCGCGTTCATCTGGCCACCGAGATTAAGAGCGTCGTCAGCGTTCCGGTCATGGGCGTGGCCAAAATCATGGACAACAAAATTGCAGAAGACGTGGTGGCCAGTGGTCGCTGCGATCTTGCAATGATGTGCCGACCGGCAATTGCCGATCCGTGGTTTGCCAGGAAATGTATTGAAGGCCGGCCTGAGGATATTCGCAAATGCATCGCCTGCAACGTTTGCCTCCAATGCCTCTGGGATCAACAATACGTTCGTTGTGCCGTAAATCCCACCTACGGTCAGGAAGAACAAATGGAACTCAAGCAGGCTTTAAGACCCAAGAAAGTCATGGTCATTGGCGGCGGGGTAGCCGGTATGGAAACCGCTATCACATGTGCTCAAAGAGGCCACACGGTAGACCTGTACGAAAAAGACGAAGAGTTGGGTGGATTGGTCCAGAACGTCTCTTCCACTCACCCCAGGCTGAATACACGTGATCTTCGCAACATTGTAGATTATCACCTGGCTCAGGTTGAAAAAGCGGAAGGTCTCACCGTACACCTGGAGACCGAAGTGACGGCTAAACTCGTGGATAAGGAAAAACCCGATGCGGTGGTGGTGGCCGTAGGTGCAGTGGAAAAGCTTCCTGAAATTCCCGGGATCGATCTTGAAAAAGTCGTTACCAATGAGGACTACCTGAGGTCCGAGGAAGAAATAGAGATCGGAGATACGGTTGTCGTCATTGGCGGAAATTATGGAGCCGAGACGGCCGTGTCCCTGGCGCGGGAGGGCAAGCAGGTGACGATGGTCGAGGAGAGCGACACTGTGAACAGGCCGGCTTATTCCGTCGACCTTTATGCCCGTCTCTTCCAACTGGATGGGTATGTTAAAGAAGAGAAGATAACGGTCCTGACCGAAACCCGTGTAGTTGAGATCAATGCGGAGGGAGTTGTTGTAGAAAATGCGGACGGAAAGAAGACGCTTGCGGCCGATTCCGTGATCATAGCATGGGACCGCCAGCCGCAGGCTGGACTTTATGAAGCCCTTAAGGGCAAAGTGAAAGAAGTATACCAGATTGGAGACTGCAGAGAGGCTCGGAGCATTGAATGGGCCATTCACGAAGCGGCTAATGTCTCACGGCAGATCTAAAACCATTTAAATTTGAAAATGAAAGGATGATGAACTATGAAAATACAAAATGTTCCTCTGTCTCTGAGTGTTGGAGTCCTGGCAACGTTGTGGACCTATGCTTCAGTTACCCTGGGATGGCCCACTTGGGCAGCTTTCATTAGCTGGGCTTTCTTCTTTGTGGCCGGCGCTGATACCAAGGCGATAATCAAAGCCGGCTTCCCGATACTGGTCGGTGTGCTGTTTGGCTACGCCTGTCTCTATGGCCTCAAACTCGGAGAGGGAGTGATCGGTGTTCTCGGGGTTTCTATCGCGGTCGGCGTGGCTGCTTTTTTGCTGGTTTTATTGATGAACTGGGAGCCCCTCGCTCTGGCGTCGGCAGCCTTTGGGGGTTTTGCGGTCTTCTTTGCCTTCACTTTTGGCTATTCGGGCGGTAACATTTTTGCCCTCAGCAACGTCGGGTATTCCCTGCTTACTCTGTTCATCGGCCTCGGCCTGGGATATCTGTCGGTGAGTATCCCAGGTTGGATTGGGAAGGCGTAAGTCGCAGCCGCAGCATTTGGTCTCTGGTTTCTGTTAAGTCATCGACGAATCCTCGGATATCAAATGCAAGGGTGAGAGCCTTTTCTGGAAACTATTCACTTTAATTCTCGAGCAGGCAGTGGTATATTGCCACTGCCTGCGATTTTCTAATTCGATGCGCTGAAGGGAGTTATGAACCAGTTAAAAGGTAGACTCTACCTGTTTATCGACTTAACACGCAAGCGGTATGAAAATAGAGAAATTAAACCTGAGATTACGGCAACCTATCCCAGTGGAATAGCACTGGCCACTTTTCTGCTACATTCCAACTTACCTGCCAGAACAGATCCTCTGTCTGCTGAAAGTGTGGTGGTTTTTGCACCCGGGATGTTCGCCGGTACGCCTTATCCCGGGGCGACCCGTGTGGCAATAGCCGTTAAGTCACCCTTGACCGGATTGTGGGCCGGAGGTACCATGGGAGGGAAATTTGCCTGGGCCTTGAGTCATACCGAGTGGGATGCGGTGGTTCTTCAAGGAAGGGCCCAAGAATTGTCTTACCTGCTTCTTGATGAGGGCCGGGTATTCTTTCGCAGCGCAAAAGAAGTGGAAAGTTGCTCCGGTTCCGAATGCCAGGAAAAGCTTAAGGAAAAATGGGGCCAAGGTTCGGCGATTGTCTGTATTGGACCGGCCGGTGAATCCCAGGTTAAATTTTCTACCTTGGTTGACGGGTCTTTTGAAGCCCCAATCCGGGGCGGGCTGGGTGCCATTTTTGGAGCTAAAAATCTAAAGGCTTTAGCGGTGAGGCCTTATCTCCCCATAAACAGTGAAAAATCCGGTGAATTTCTCGAGGCAGTTCTTCCCTTGATTAAGACTTTAAAAGAACCTGAATCCAACCCTTTTCTCGAAATGGGGACCCTGGCTGTTTTGAAAAAATTAAACCATGTGTGCGCTCTTCCAGCGCGAAATTTCCAGGCGGCTGACTTTCCGCAAGAGTGGTTCAACGCTTTGGAAGGTTTGAGCATTCAGAAAAGGTCCTGTCCCGGTTGTCCGGTGGCATGTTTGGAGGTTCTTGCTCCCGAATTGGATGGCCAACCTCCGCAAAATGAGTTTAACATTCCTCTGAATCCCGAATCATTATGGGCCCTTGGTCCCCTCTTGAATATTTTAAATCTGGACGAAACGCTGACAGCGCTTCAAGCGTGTGGCCAATATGGAATGGACCCGGTTTCTTTCGGCATTTTGGCGGCCTGGTTGGCGGAATGCCATGAGAGAAAGATTCAACTGGGAGTTGTCCCGGATCTAGTGCCGGAATTTGGCAGTGGGTCATGGTTGCCGGAATTATCCGCAAATATAACGGAAGGTAACGGAATTCTAGGGTTTTTAGGCCAGGGGGTCTTTGAGGCGGCTAAACGAACAGGTTCTGGCAGTCAGGCTTTTGCCATGCATTTTTGCGGGCAGGAATTGTCATTTGCTGACCCCCGGCGTGGTTTTTGGCCGCTGTCCTTTCTCGGACCCGCTGTCCGAATACCACCGGAACAAAATGGCCTCACATCCGTAATTCGGCCTGAAGAAGACTGGATTTTTAATATAATTCAGGCGGAAAACCTTTGGGCACTCTTAGAATCATTCGGCATCTGTCAATGGGTGGGCCTGTCCCAGGATAACCTTTATGAAAACCTAGCGATTTTTTATCAGCTACTTTCAGGAAATGATAAATCAATACAATGGGTCGAGACATTGGGCAAAGGATGTATGAATCTGATCAGGGCCTTTAATTGGCGGGAGGGATGGCGTTCGGAGAATTCATACCTGCCGGAACTGTTTTTCGAAGAAGATCTGGTGACATCTCAGCAGGTTTATCCGGCGTTAGATGCCCGCGTATGGCAAGAAGGCATGCAAGCATATTTTTCGCTTTGGACATCGACCCGAAAGAGCAATCCAGATACAATGCCGATACATCAACAGGAGGATCGTAATGAGTGAAAGCGAGAAGCAGGCGCTTAGAATAGGCGTTTTTCTTTGTCACTGCGGAACCAATATAGCCGGGGTTCTGGATATGAAGGAACTGAGTGAGTTTGCGGCTCGCCTGCCCGGAGTTGTTCAAACAGCCGACAATTTGTACTCATGTTCGGAGCCGGGACAGCAGGAGATAGTAAGGTTGATCACGGAAAACAGTCTCAACCGGGTGATAGTAGTCGCCTGTACGCCTAAACTGCATGAGGTTACATTCAGAAAATGCGTCATTCAAGCAGGTTTGAACCCTTTTTTGTTGGAAATGGTCAACGTCAGGGAACAACTCACCTGGGTACATTCCCGGGAGCCGCAGCTGGCGCTTGATAAAGCCAAAGATGTGTTGGCCGCGGCAGTGGCCAGAGCCAATCTTCTGGAACCCCTGGAATATATCCGGGTCCCGGTAACCAAAAAAGCGCTGGTTGTGGGCGGGGGGATTGCCGGGCTGACTGCCGCTTTGGATTTAGCCGAGGCGGGAGTGGATACGATCCTGGTGGAACGGGAACCCAGTGTGGGCGGACGCATGGCCCAGCTGTGCAAAACTTTTCCAACCATGGACTGTCCCGTCTGAATACTGGCCCCCAAGATGGTTGACGCGGTGCGTCACCCCAAAATTAAATTGATGACCTATGCAGAAGTGAAGGAAGTTAAGGGCTATGTTGGTAACTTTCACGTGACCATTGAATGTAAGCCCCGCTATGTCACCGACTTTTGTAACGCCTGCGGTGATTGTGTAGAAGTCTGCCCGATCAAGGTGCCCAATGAATTTGATGAGCAGTTAGCTCCCCGGCACGCCATATATCAGCCATTTGCCCAGGCGGTTCCCTCGGTTTATGTGATTGACGCGGATAACTGCATTCACTGTTACAAATGTGTGGACGCCTGCGAAAGACGGACCATCGATTTCTCACACGAGCCGGAACAGATAGAACTGGATGTGGGCAGCATTGTTATAGCGACCGGAATGGACGTTTTCAACCCCGAACCGCTATCGGAATACGGATACGGCCGTTGGCGCAATGTCATCACCTCTCCGGAATTAGAAAGGCTGCTTGACCCCGGCGGACCCACCCGGGGCGAATTGAGCCGGCCCTCTGATTTTTCCCTCCCCCGCCGGGTTGCTTTTGTTCAATGCGCCGGTTCGCGGGATGAACGATACAACGCTTACTGTTCCGGTTACTGCTGTATGGCCAGCATAAAAACAGCTCTTCACATCCGTGAAAAATATCCCGAAATCGAGGTCGTCATTTTTTACATCGATATTCGGACGCCCCACAAAGGTTATGAGGAATTTTTTCGCCGGGCTCGTGACAAAGGTGTCAGATTCATCCATTGCAAACCATCTGAAATTGCGCCGGGCAGCGAATCCCATGGGCTGGTGCTTCACGGTGAGGATCGCGAACGAGGCCGTCCGATGAAGTGGGAGGCGGATCTGGTTGTTCTTGCCACCGGTGCTGTTCCTGCCAGAGGGGCTTCTGAACTGGGAAACCGCCTGTCGGTGAACCTGGACGAAAATGGTTTTTACAGGGAATTTCACCCTAAACTCCGGCCCATTGACTCACCCACCGAGGGAATATATTTAGCCGGAGCAGCCAGCGGGCCCAAAGACATTTCCTACAGCGTTTCACAGGGAAGTGCTGCAGCAGCCCGCTGCTCTCGAATTCTGATGAAAGAGCACCTTTTGATTGAGCCCATTGTGGCCCAGATGAAACCGGAACAACCTGATCTGTGTTTGAATGTGAACAAAAAGTGCGGAATTTGTGCGCTGCGCTGTCCTTTCGGCGCCATGACGGCTCTGCCGGGAAAACCGGCCGTCGTTACCGAAGCCAAGTGCATGGGATGCGGCACCTGCATCCCTGACTGCCCCCAAGGCGGCATCTCTCAGAACCATTTTCAAGACCGCCAGATATATGCTCAAATTCATACCTTTTTGAGCAAATTTCCGGAAAACAAGATACTGGCATTTATGTGTTGGTGGTGCAGCTATCCGGGGGCGGACAACGCCGGGGTGAATCATTTGCAATATCCACCCTCCTCGCGTGGGATACGGGTGATGTGTGCCGGCAGGATCAAAAAGGAATTTGTCCTGGAAGCATTCCGCAAAGGAGCCGGTATGGTCCTGGTTTCCGGATGCCACCGTCAGGATTGTCATTATATTTCAGGCCAGCATCATGCCGAGCGCAGGATGACAAGACTTTCTAAGGTCTTGGAACGCATGGGTATCTCTGCGGAACGTTTCAGGGTGGAATGGATTTCCGCCGCCGAAGGAGAAAAATATGCCCAGGTGATCAGGGAAATGGACCAGGTCCTTAAAAACAGGGGTCAAAAACGAACCAAAGAAGAAAATGCCAATGCTCATTCTCAACTGCAAAAGCGCCTGGCGCATATCCCCGACCTTTCAATTTTTCAAGCGCCGAGTGTAAAAAGTGCCGCCTAAAGGAGTGTCATGGAACGGTTAAAGCGGTTTTTAATGCAACATGATATACCCCGCCGCGTTCGGGGTTGTTATCAATGCGGTGTTTGCGCCGGAGGCTGTCCGGTGGGCGAATGGCATTGGGATTTTAATCCTCGGCGGGTTATCGAGATGATTCTGCAAGATGAGATCGGTACTCTAATAAAGGACCAGAAAATATGGCTTTGTGCCGCTTGTCATACATGTTTGGAACGCTGTCCCCAGGCGATTGAAGTTTCGGAAATGATGGTGCAATTGAAAAATGCCGCAGCCCGGATGGGTAATATTCCGGAAAATGAGGCCAAAGTTGGACGAGAAATACTGAAAACCGGCTGGGCTCAGACTCCCGGGAAAAGAATCTTTCGAATTCGACAGGAACTCGGACTTCCCGAGATGTCCCCGGGTATAAGGTCTTCCGAGCTTCTGAATTTAATTGACTGCCTGAACCTGCCGGAACAATTAAGGACCCGCAAAAAGAAAAACACACAGACGTCTGACAGTTCCGCAGAGTACCACCCAAACCCGGAAAAAGAAAAAAGCGCAGGGTGAACCGCAATGGTCGAAGACGCTACTTTCAATCTGTATACCGGATGCACCATCAGGACTCGCCTGCCGCATTTGGAAAAGTCGGCACGGGTGGTTTTCGAAAAACTAGGAATCCAACTCTCTGAACTGGAAGGGGCCTCATGCTGCCCGGAACCGGTGGGAATGAGGGGAATGGACCAGGAAGCCTGGCTGACTCTGGCGGCCAGAAACCTGGCGCTGGCCCGCCATAATTCCCTGTCGCTCATGACACTTTGTTCGGGCTGCTTCAACACCTTCCAGGAGGCCCAGCACCTTCTCACAAAGAACTCATCTTTGCGGAAAAAGATTAACCATACCCTCGAAAAGATCGGCTTCCGGTACTCCCCGGGAATGGCGGTGGAGCATTTTGCCAGTTTTCTGTTTGATAAGATAGGTCTTGCTAAACTGTCTTCCCGGGTCACCGGCTTCTGGAAGGGGCTGCCGGTGGCATTCCACCATGGGTGCCACTTTCTCAGGCCTGCTCACGTCATGGCTTTTGATGATCCGGAAAATCCCACCAAGCTGGAGCAATTGATCGGTGTGCTGGGTGCGGAAATAGTGGATTATCCGCGCAAGATGCTTTGCTGTGGGTTTCCCATCCAGACGACCGACACCGATCTTTCCTTAAAGCTGGCATACGAAAAATTAAAACTTATGAAAGCATATGGGGCCAGGACTGTAATCGTTGTTTGTCCATCCTGCTATCTCCAGTTTGACCTGATGCAACGGTCCATAGAGCGAAAATTTGATGTGTCATTGCAGCTGCCCGTTTTTTATTTAACCGAATTTATAGGTCTGGCAATGGGGCTTACGCCGTCGGACTTGGGCCTTAGTTTCCACAGGGTCGATACCTTTTCGATTGTCAGGGAAATTTTTCCTGGTTTTGATACAGCAAACTGAGTAATTGTCTTTATTGCATCGCGGTTGGATAAAAATATAATTGTTAGGAACCATAAAAATGCGCCTGGGAAAAACAGTTAAAAAAAAGACACCGGATCATCGGGTGATTTTAAAAAGGCAAATGATAGGGCTCGTTCAAATGCTGGCTATAGATCAGAACAAGTGCACAGGTTGCCGGGATTGTCAGATAATATGTCCCCGTGAAGCTATTACATCTACGGAACCATTAGTGGAAAAGGGATCATTAAAGCAACCCATCAGAATGGATATAGATCCGGAATTATGTCATTTTTGCGGTCAATGCGCGATTATTTGCCCCACCAAAGCCTTTTCATGGCAAGAAAACCAGGAAGAGATCCCGGGTTTAATCTCAAACGGCATTTTCCCTGTACTCAAAGAAGAAATAAATATTCAAAAAGAAAAATGCAAAGCGGATTGCCGAGGGATATGTGAGACAAGTTGTCCGGTTGATGCCATCAAAGTAACAATCGACCCTGATCCGGATACTCAGGAAGAAATAATTACAGCAGTTGAAGTCGATAAAATAAAATGCTTTTACTGTCATAAGTGTGAAGTTGCCTGTCCATACCATGCGATTACGGTTGATTGTGCCAGACACGGTATCGCGATCTTTTCACCGGAGAATTGCTTGGAAGGGTGTTATGCCTGCACGGAGATCTGCCCCTCGGGTGCTTTATACTTTGAAAATGGGCAGGTTAAACTGGTTGAAACCGTTTGTATCTTTTGCCGCTCATGCCAAAACGTGTGCCCGGTGGACAATGCCATCGAGATCAAACGGGAGAAAATACGGCACTACCTGGTTCGTTCCCAACTTTGGGTAGAAATACAGGGAAAGTTGGTTTCAAAATCAGCCAAGGCACGGCTTATGGAAGAAGTAGCTTCTGGGAAAAGAGACAGAGCATTTCGAACCCGTATTGATTGAGGATGGGAAAATTATGGCCGGGAAAAAAGTCATCACATGTGATCGGAATCGATGTATTGGTTGTCACATCTGCGAGATGGTCTGTTCAGGCACCAAGGAAGGTGTATTTGACCCACGGGTGTCCAGGATTCGGGTACTGGAAACAGCCGGCGGAAAACCCAAATCCTTTACCTGTGTGCTCTGCGAAGGCGATCCGGACTGTATCCTCTCCTGTCCGCGTCAAGCCCTGACAAGAGACCCTGAAACCATGACCATAAAGGTTGATGATGACAAATGCGATGCCTGTGGCAGGTGTTTGGAGGCCTGCCATTACGGGGCCTTTTCCATGGGGTTGCAAGGAGATAAGGTTCACGTTTGTGATCTTTGTCCAGAATGGGAGAAACCGCGCTGCGTTACTTTTTGCCCTTCAGGAGCGCTGACCCTTAGCTCGATCATGCCTATTCCCAAAAAAGTAGCCAAAAATCAGATCAACATCAGCCTGGGTTGTAACAACTGCGGACAGTGCGTGCCCACATGTTCCTCGGAGATTTTGAAGGTTCAGGATGGATGGCTTGTGCCGATAGACCCGACCCGGTGCCAGGTTTGTGAACATTGCGCCACCAATTGTCCCATCCGGGCGATCAAAATTAACCGGCGCAGCAAAATCCCATTTTGAACCCCGGTAGAATTTATACAGCGGGTCTTTGAATCGGCGTAGATAGAAGCTTAGACAACAAAGCGCTGCTGTTAGATACACTTTTAGGAGAGAATAATGAGGATATGGAAGACATGGGATGAGTTATTAGCGGAACTGGAAGAAAAGGAAAAATTAGCTAGAATTGCCGGTGGTTCCGAGAAACAAAAGGCCCAAAAAGAAAAAGGAAAACTTTTGTGCCGGGAAAGGGTGGAGGCCTTGGCGGATCCGGGATCCTTCGTAGAAGTTAATATGCTGGTGGAAACCCAGACCTTTGAGTTTGATATGCAGAAAAAAAAGATCATGGGAGACGGTGTAATCACTGGGTTTGCCACCGTGGATGGTCGCAAGGTTTTTGTTTACTCCCAGGACGTCACAGTCTTTGGGGGGTCTGCGGGAAAGGCTCACGGGGAACAGATTAACTACATCCTGAAGATGGCCAGAAAAGCGGGAGTTCCTGTTGTCGGTCTTTATGAGTCGGCCGGAGGGCGCCTTCAGGACGGCATGCAAAACGAATCTGGATACGGACGGATGTTTTTCGAAAATACCCAGTGTTCCGGCGTCGTGCCCCAGGTTGCTGCGATTATGGGGGCATGCACCGGCGGCGGAGTTTACTCACCGGCAATCATGGATTTTATTATTCAGGTGGAAAAAACCGCCCACATGTTCATCACCGGCCCGAAAGTCATTGAGGAAGTCACCGGTGCCAAGATGTCCTTTGAGGAATTGGGAGGTACGGGCGTTCACGCCAAAGAATCGGGAGTGGTTCACCTGGTGGCCAAAGACGATCGGCACTGTATGGAACTGATTCAAAAACTTTTGTCCTATCTCCCCCAGAACAACCGGGAAGCTCCGGCTATAGTTCCCACGGGCGATGATCCTTTCAGGCCCAACGATGTTCTCACAGACATCGTCCCGGCGGATCCCAAAAAGACTTACGATGTAAAAGGGGTTATACGGGAGATCCTTGACAAATCGGAGTTTTTTGAAATCCAGCCTTTTTTTGCGCGCAACATTGTTATCGGCTTCGGGCGCATCGACGGCCGAAGCGTAGGTGTGGTGGCCAATCAGCCGCGTTTTCTGGGAGGAACCATCGATATCAATGCAGCGGACAAAGCCGCCCGCTTTATCCGGTTTTGCGATTGTTTCAATATTCCCCTGATTGTGTTTGCGGATGTGCCCGGATACCTGCCCGGGATGGACCAGGAACAAAAGGGCATCATTCGCCACGGCGCCAAGATGCTGTATGCGTTTTCCGAGGCCACCGTTCCCAAGATCACCTGCGTGCTTCGCAAACTATACGGCGGGGCCATCGCGGCCATGTGTTGCCATGAAACCGGAGCAGATATCATGTTCGCCTGGCCGACTGCGGAGTTCGCCATGGTAGGGTCTGAAGCGGCCGTAAATATTCTCTACAAACGGGAAATCGAAAAATCTGAAGACCCCGTCAAGACCCGTCTTGAAAAGATCAAGGAATACAGCGATTCGGTCCTAAGTCCCTACTATTCGGCTTCAAAGCAGTATATCGATGCGGTCATCCGTCCCAGGGATACCCGGGCCTGGTTTGCGCATGCGCTCCGATTACTGGAAAATAAAACCCCTGAGCAGGTCATTTGGAAAAAACACGGGAACATGCCTCTTTGAGCACACCTAATTGAATGAGATGAAGGGTTAGGTTAGGAAAATTAATAAATGGAGGAATTTCGATATGCCAGGACCACTTGAAGGGATCAAAGTGTTGAGCTTCGGCCGTGTTCTTGCTGGGCCGTTTGCCACCATGCTGTTAGCTGATCTAGGTGCAGAAATCATGAAGATAGAAGATCCGAAAAAAGGAGATATCGCTCGCAACAACGGTCCCTTCATCAAAGATCTCAGTTCCTATTTTCTCAGTGTCAATCGGGGAAAAAAAGGTATGACTTTGAATCTCAGGCATGAAAGAGGCAGAGAGATTGCTAAAAAACTGATCCCAAAGGTGGATATTCTGGTCGAAAACTATCGGCCCGGCACCATGAAAAAAATGGGACTGGCATATGAAGATGTCAATGAGCTCAATCCAGCCCTTATTTATGTCTCTATCTCCGGTTTTGGCCAGTTTGGTCCTTATAGCCATAAGCCGGCCTACGATATGGTGGCCCAGGGAATGGGGGGAACCGTGAGTATCACCGGTGAGCCCGGTGGTGCTCCGGTACGTGTTGGATATTCCATCGGGGATATTGGTGCAGCTCTTTTCGCAGTCAATGCAACCCTGGCGGCACTTTATGAAAGGGAAAAAAGTGGGCAGGGCCAGCATATTGATGTTGCCATGCTGGACAGTCAAGTGGCGCTTTGTGAAAATGCCTGTGCACGATACTTTGCTACAGCAGAAATTCCAAAACCAATTGGATCCAGACACCCCATTGTGACACCCTTTCAAATTTTTCCAACTAAAACCGCTGAAATGGTCGTCATCGCTTTTAAAGAGAACGAATGGGAGAATTTATGCAAAGCGATCGACCGAAATGACTTAATAGCAGACCAGCGTTTCAAGACAGCGGCGAATCGAACCAGGAATCACACTGTTTTGGAATCTATTCTTTGTGAAGTTCTCCGAAAAAAAACAAGAGATGAATGGATTTCTATTTTTGATAAAGCCGGTTTGACTTGTAGCCCGGTGAATAACATTGAACAAGTGGTTAAGGATCCTCAAGTCCGAGCGCGAGAAATGATTATCGAGTTGACACATCCGCGATTAGGTAAACTGAATATGGTCGGAACCCCCATGAAGTTTTCGCGCACACCTTGCCAAATTAATAAAGCCTCGCCTGAATTAGGTGAACACAACAAAGAAATTCTCACGGATCAATTGAACTTTTCTGAAGCTGAAATCGAAAAGCTAAGGGAAGAGGAGGTTATCTGAAGATGAAAATACTCAGGGTCAACATGCAGCAGATGAAGATTACATGCGAGGATCTTCCCGAGGAATGGAAACTTATCGGAGGCAGGGGACTGATTGCCAAAATTATGAACCAGGAGGTACCTTCTGATGTTGATCCCCTCGGTGCAGATAACAAGCTCATTATTGCTGGTGGCCCTCTCGCCGGAACCTTGGCACCGCAACTGGGCAGGATTTCGGTTGGAGCGAAAAGCCCTTTAACGTTCGGCATTAAGGAAGCCAACGCCGGCGGTTCGGCCGCCCAAAAGCTGGATAGGTTAGGCATACGAGCCCTTGTTATAGAAAATGCTCCAGAAGATGGGCACATTTATTGCCTTGAAATTTCTAAGGACGAAACCCGATTAGTGCTGGCTGATGAATATGCAGGTATGAAGAATTACACATTGGTAGAAACGCTCTATAAACAATATAACCGAAAGTCAGCGATTATTTGCGTGGGCATCGGCGGCGAAAGGAAATATAAGGGGGCTTCGATTTCTTTTACGGACATTTTGGGGGATCCTTCGAGGAATGCAGGCAGAGGAGGCTTGGGAGCGGTAATGGGTGGCAAAGGGCTAAAGGCCATTATCATTGATGATGCTGGCGCACCAAACGTAGAAATTGAGAATAAAGATTTGTTCAAAAAAACAGTACGCAATTTAACAGATACTGTAAAAAGAGATTTGTCCTGTGGTCTTTTCTCCACATTTGGAACCCCCCTGGCGGTGGCTCCCAACAGTTGCTTGGGAACCATGCCGGCAGTCAACTACGGTTCAGGCAGACCGGAGGGATTCAGGGAGATCAGCGGCGAAGTCATAAAGAGAAATGTCTGGGAGCGAGGTGGTAAATATCACGGTTGCATGCCGGGCTGTGTGGTGAAGTGTTCCATCATTTATAATGATGCCCAAGGCAAACGGTTGGCTTCGGCCTACGAATATGAAGCCATTGCAATGCTTGGAACCAATTTGGGCATCGACGACCCGGATGCAGTGGGACGCCTCAAATTTTTGTGTGATGACCTCGGCTTGGACCTGATCGAACTCGGCAGCAGCCTTGGTGTCGCGGCCAGTGCCGGGAGAATGAAAATGGGAGACGTGGAAGCTGCCATCAAACTTCTTAAGGAGATAGAAGAGGAGACGGATTTCGGTCAGGTTTTAGGAAACGGGGTGGTTTCCACGGCCAAAGCCCTTGATGTTAAACGGATTCCGGCAATCAAAGGGCAGGCCATACCGGGTCATGATCCAAGGGCTGTTAAGGGAACTGGTGTCACGTATGTCACCAACCCCATGGGACCTGACCATACGGCGGGCTTAACTTACAGAATGCCTTTACAAAAAGCCGGACAGATTAAAAACTCGCTCGGGGCTCAGATAAAAGCAGCGGTTTGCGATACAATGGGATATTGCATCAATTCTTTGCCGGGGGGAAGAACTTCGATTTATTCTTTCTTTCGTGACTTCCTAAATGCCCGCTATGGGATGCAGTTGACAGATGATGATATCGTTGAACTGGGGAAGCAGACCTTGAAAGACGAATTAAAATTCAACAGCAACGCCGAGTTTGGTAAAATCCGCGAAAGTCTACCGGACTTTATCCGCAAAGAGATGCTTTCCCCAACTAAAACCGTATTTGATGTGGAAGACTCTGAACTCACTGCGATATGGCAAGGACTGGAAAACTACAGAGAACCGCAAAAAATTTGGGAGATTCGCTTCCCCTCTTTTCCCCAAATCCTGTTTGGAGTCGGTGTACTCCAAAAATTGGACGGATACACCGAAAAACTCGGTGTTAAAAACGTTCTTTTAGTGGCAGATCCCATGATGGAGAATTTGGGATACACGAACGAAGTTCAGGGGATTTTAAAAAAGAGCGGCATAGCTTCAGCGCTTTTTTCTGGCGTGAAATCTGATCCGCCGGTGGAGGAAATAGAAGAAATCGCACAAATTTATAAAGAAGAAGACTGTGACGGGTTTTTCGCTCTGGGTGGAGGGAGTTCTATGGACGCAGCCAAAGCTGCCGCCCTAAGGGTATCCCATCCAGGAATTCTGGAAGAATACGAGAGTATTATGGGAGGGACAGCAAAAATAAAACCGGACCTGCCGCCTGTCGTTTGCATACCGACGACTTCAGGAACCGGAAGTGAAGTGAATAGTTACGCAATGATTACTGACAAGAAAAAAAATAGAAAATTCATTATCATGAGTAACTTTTTAGTCCCGAAATTGGCTGTGATAGACCCCAATTTGACGAGGACCATGCCTGCGGGGCTCACTGCCCAAACGGGTATTGATGCTATGGCGCATTGCGTTGAAGGCTATGTCGGTATGGCGATTCCCTATCATCCTTATTATGAAGCGCTTGGTCTCTATGGGATAAAATTAATCGGTCGGAGTTTGCGAAAAGCATTTACTCATGGAGAGGACATTGATGCCAGGACAGACATGTGCATGGCAGCGATTTACGGTGGAATCTGCTTTTCAAAAGGTCTTGGCGTGGGCCATGCGATTGGTCATATTCTTGGTGGATTATATCATATCCCCCATGGTGAGGCTGTTTCAGTGGCACTCCTTTGCTTTGTAAGAGCCAATCAGAAAGAAAGTAAAACACAATTTTCCGACCTCGCGTGGGCCTTAGATCATTCAAATGATCTGGAGTCCTCACTGATCAGGCTTTATAAAAACTTGGACATGCCGACGCGGTTTAGAGATCTGGCGATAAAAGAATCAGACCTCAAAAGAATTGCCTTCGAGGCATCACTGGACGTGCCAAATATGGTCGGAAACCCAGTTCCACTAAAAGAAGGACAGATTTTAAAGCTTTTGAAAGAATTTTATTAGGCAGGAAAATGTTCAAACAACCTTCCTGAGGTGGCTCTGGAACTTATGTTACGCGAAATTTCCGATTCTAGATACATAGACATTCCAGGTTCCAATCGTTATTCGATCGTGATGCAACCTGATGAATTGAGAGCCGATGCGATGCATGAGATCCTTAAACCCCGGGCAATGAGGGAAAGGAAGACAAAATGGCGCTAAAAACAGGTGATGAATACCTAAAGTCGATCAAATCCCTTGGGCTGAAGGCCCATATGCATGGTGAAACGTCCGGGGCCTTGCCTGAACATGGTTTGGTGGAGCCCTCGCAACGGGCGGTCGCCTTCACTTTTGACTGCGCACATGACCCGGAAATCAGCGAAATGTTCTGTGTGGAATCGACACTTTGCAAAGATACGGTGAATCGGTTCACCCATCTGCATCAGAGCACGGAAGATCTGATAAACAAGGTTAAGATGCAGCGTTATTGTGGCATTAAGACTGCTTGTTGCTTTCAGCGCTGTGTGGGCCTCGATGCGGCCAATGCGATCTTCAGCACAACTTTTGAATGTGACCAGAAGCACGGCACAGAATACCACCAGCGGTTTAGCGACTACTGGAAATGGATCCAGAAAGAAGATTTGGTGGTGGATGGGGCTATGACCGACCCCAAGGGCGATAGGGGCAAACGACCGAAGGATCAAGCTGACCCTGATCTGTATTTACGAGTTAAGGAGCGTAAGCCTGGAGGAGTGGTTATCAGTGGTGCCAAGCTGCACCAGACCGGCATGCTCAATTCTCACGAGATCCTTATAATGCCGACACTGACCCTCAGATCGGGAGAGGAGGACTGGGCTATTTGCTGCTCAATTCCAACAAATACAAAAGGTGTGCGCTATATCTACGGGCGACAAGCCAGTGACACGCGGAAGTTGGAGAAGTTCTCCCTCGATGTGGGCAACACTACTTTCGGTGGTCAGGAGGTGATGACCATCTTCGATAATGTTTTCGTGCCAAAAGAGCGCATTTTCCTTGACACTGAAATCGATTTTTCCGGTATTCTTGTCGAGCGCTTTGCCTCCTACCATCGCCAGAGCTACGGCGGATGCAAAGCTGGTGTCGGTGATGCCCTCATTGGGGCTACGGCCCTCATCGCGCGTATGAATGGAGTGGCTGAAGCCAGCCACATTAGAGATAAAATTGTGGAAATGATTCATCTCAATGAAACAATTTATTCTTGCGGAATTGCCTGCTCAACTATGGGGCAGCAAACGCCGGCAGGCAATTATCAGGTTAATTTACTATTAGCCAACGTCTGCAAACTGAACGTTACCCGTTTCCCTTTTGAGCTGGCGCGGTTAGCCACCGATGTTGCAGGCGGCCTATTGGGCACCATGCCTTCTGCCGCCGATCTTTCCGATCCGGTTGCCGGGCCGTATATCAAAAAATATCTGGCTGCTGCTCCAGAAGTGGATGTTGTGGACCGGATAAAAGTGCTGCGATTAATTGAAAACCTGGTGGCGGGTGCAGGCGCGGTCGGTTATCTTATCGAGTCTATGCATGGGGCCGGTCCGCCAACGGCCCAGAGGATCATGATCAGCCGTCAGACGAATCTTGAGGACAAGATCAAACGAGTAAAGGATTTGCTGGGCATAAGCTGAAGCAATCTCGGGCTGTAAGACTTGACTGCGCGGAAAGCAACGAGCTATTTTCGGCTCAGGACGCCTGCGTTTTCATAATATTCAGGTGACCACTCTCAAGAGGCTCTAAAAAAGCTGATCGATCCTGGTCGTTTGGGGGTTAAAACAGGCAGTATAAATATTGTGATTTCAGTTGGCCGTTTTGGTATGTTTTGCCGTTGCACCTGCTGAAATGTTTCGAATAGCAAACGAAACTTTCACATTTTTGATTTAGATAGCTTTAGCATAGACACACTCTTCCGAAGGAGCCCAATTTTGCGGATTACTTAATCTAATACCCAAAAAGTTTGCAAGGTGAATTCAAGTCGCAAGTGCACCATGAATAACCTGCCGCGACGTAGCTCGCCAGAGCCAAGCCTGGTTCCTCCGGGTCCATGAGCCGGCATTTGCAGCCATGAATCGTCCTCCTGAAACCATGAACTGCCTGCCGCGGCGAAGCTCGTCAGGGCGGAGACGGGTCGTTTACAGCCATGAGCCGGCGATGACCTGCCGCCAACCGCAATGCTTTGCGTCCAATCCCTTTTTTTTGCGACCAAATGTTACAGAAAATTCGATTGATGCTGAGTCATTTAGAATCATTAAACAACTCATAATTTGAGTCGATTATCGTGTGGGGTGTCCATATATTTGTCGGATTGAAGGGCCAGGGCGGCGCTGCCCAGTGAGCTGTTTCCCAGCGGTTTGTATCGGTCCAGCGGCAGGTCGGGGGCGATCTTTTCCTGTGGATTGTCAAAGGCGGAGTCAGCGTGAGCGTTTGTATCCAGGGGGTCGTATTTTTGCTCATGTTTGCATTTGATTAACCATCGGGTAGGGTTGCAGCGAGGTGTGTGTTCAGGGTTCAGGGTTCAGAGGTTCTGGGTTAGGACAACCTTGAACGCTGAACCCTTGAACCTTTGAACCGGGCGACGGACACCTGACACCGAATGCCTGCTTAAAGCAGTGCATCCAAATCCGCCATAATGCGGTTCATGACATCTCCGGCGGGCCCTTTGATCAGATAATCGCTGATGTCGCCGGTTAACAGAGTGCTTTCCGGATTGATTTCGATGATTTTAGCCCCGGATTCTTTGGCGACCACCGGCATCAGGGCGGCCGGTTGCACCACCGCCGAAGTACCGATTACCAGCATGACATCGCAATCTGTTGCGACCTGTCGGGAGCGCCAGAGGGCTTCCTGTGGTATCATCTCTCCGAATAAAACGGCATTTGGCCGTAAGATTCCACCGCAATCGCAACGGGGCGGAATTTCGGTGATTTCAACGCGACTGGTTTTGTAATGTGCGTCGCATTCCATACAGCGTTGCCAGGCCATGTTGCCGTGAAATTCGATGACATCACTATTTCCGGCCATCTGGTGGAGGCCGTCTACGTTCTGGGTAATGATGGTTTTTAAAATGCCTAATTTTTCGAGTTTTGCCAATCCTTTGTGACTGTCGCTCGGTGTGGCTTTGTCCAATACTTCCTTCATATCCTTGAAGAGAAGGTTCCAGACTTTTGCCGGATCCTGCAAAAACGCATCGATGTGGGCCACCTCCATGGGGTCGTATTTTTCCCATAGCCCGCCCTTGCCTCTAAAAGGCGGAATCCCGCTTTCAATCGAGGCGCCGGCACCGGTTAAGGCCGTAACCATTTTTGCTCCACACAAATCTTCCGCCGCTTTTTTAATCAATTCGTCCATAGGGTAGTCATTGTTTTATTTGTTTTGATTAGTTGAATTAGTTTAATTGGTTGGGAGGGCCCAACTTCGAACCAAACCAATGAAACCAATCGAACCAATTAAACGTTTCCTTACAATTCAAACGTCATATCGCCTGCCACACCGAAACACTCGATTTTGAGGCCCTGGTCGGCAAAATATTGCCGGCAGGTGTCAACCATATCATCCATTTGCTCATCGGTTCGTTCCTGGTTGATATGAAACAGCCCCAATTTTTTAACACCCGCTTCCCGGGCCAATTGGAGCACATCGGTATAAACCGAATGGCCCCATTCGATAAAGGTCTGATATTCTTCCGGCGTATACTCACTGTCATGGATTAAGAGATCGGCGCCTGCTGCAAATTCCACATAATCTTTAAACCTCCGGCCGTCGGGGTGAATATAACCGAGTTCATTGTCGGTCAGAAAAACAAAGGTTTTGCCGTCTTCGACAAATTTATACCCGCTGCCGCCATTGGGATGACTGATGGGTATGGGCGTGACAGCCACCGAGCCGATGACAAACTCCTGCGGACAGGCTTTTTCATAGGTCATCTGAGCCTTAACGTCGTTGTACTTTACCGGGAAATTGGGTGGCGCCATGACGGTTGATAAAATTGACTCTACAAATTGGCTGTGAAACGGGCAGCCGTGCATACGAAACCTGGAGCGTTTTAAATAGAGAGGTTTGAAGAAGGGAAATCCCATTAAATGATCCCAGTGAGCGTGGGTGAAAATAAAATTCACTTTGTTTGCGTTTTCGGCAGCCAGTTTGTTTCCAAATCTGCGGATTCCGGTACCGGCATCCACCGCAATGATATCATCGTTTTTGGTGCGGATTTCCAAACTGGTGGTATCGCCCCCGTATTTCAGATACGCTTTGCCCGAAACCGGAATCGAGCCTCTGGATCCCCAGCATGTGATTTCCATCTTGGACCTTCCAAGGGGAATTCATCCATTATAAAATCCCCAAATTCCTAAATTCCTAAATCCCCAAATCCCTAAATTCCTGAATCCCTAGATCCCTAATTTCCTTAATTTACAATTTCTCCATAAAAGGTATGCCAGATTCCCTCATGAGTCCAGCTTTTTAAAATTTTGGCCGGCAAGCGTTCCAATTCGATTCGAACCTGTTTGGCTTCACTGCGCAAAAGACCGGGCAGGAGCCGGATTTGTTGGCGACCGGTTGTGGGTTGTGTGAATTATTCATTTTTGGGCAGCTGGTCTAAATACCATTCCATGGGATCCAGCAGGGTAAATCCCATGTTTTTTAATTTTTCCTTCACATGGGCGACATTTTGTGTCAGCAGATAGGGGAAAACGGCGCGCTTGTCTTTTTCCCAGTATCGGGCCACCAACACACTGGCAAAGGAGATGTTTTCTTCGGTGATGGCATCGACGATTTTCTTCAACTGTCCGACCTTTTCTTCCACCAGAATACACAGCAGCGTTCCCGGTTCGCCGATCCCCAGTACATTGGTAAAAGCGCGCAGCAGATCTCGAACCGAAATGATTCCCCTGAGGATGCCGTTTTCACCCACAACCGGCAGGGCACCCACCCGGGCATCCTGTATCATTACCAGCGCATCCTGAATGGTATTAGTCGGAGAAATGGTGATCGGGTCCTTGGTCATGATATTTTTGATTTTCAATTCCGAAAATGTTTTCTTTTCTTTTTCGCCGGGAAACTCCTTAAAAAATTTGTAAGGCAACGCACTTCTAATATCCCGATCCGTCACGATACCGATGAGCCGGCCGTCCGGTTGGATAACCGGAAGATGGCGGATCCTGCTTGCGGCCATTAATTCCTGTGCCTTAAAAATTCCGTCGTCAGGCTCAACGGTGATCACCTTACGGGTCATGGATCTTGAGACAAACATAATCAATTCTCCTTCAACAAAACCTCAACATGGTTGCGGGCCAGCTCCGGCAGGCGTTTGATCGAATATCCGCCCTCAAGTACCGATATGAGCCTTCCCCGGGCATACCGGTTGGCCATTTCAACAATTTTTTCAATGATCCAGGAAAAGCCCTCTGTTGTCAGTTTTATGTCCGACATATTATCGTCAATGTGGGCGTCAAAGCCGGACGAAACCAGAATCACTTCCGGCTTAAAGTCGGCAAAGGCAGGAAATAGATCTTTTTGCAGCAGCTGTTTATACTCTTTATCACCCTGTCCGGGAAGCACCGGCGAATTTTTAGTATAACCGTATCCGGCATCTTTGCCCCGTTCGAATTCACGACCGGTTCCCGGGTAGGCAAAGGTTGGATGTTGATGAATAGAGTAATAAAATACAGTGGGGTCACGTTCAAAAATGTGCTGGGTTCCATTGCCGTGATGGACATCAAAATCCACAATACCGACCCGTTTTATCTCCCATTCCTTTTGAATATAGCAGACCGCAATGGCGACATTGTTAAAGTAACAAAATCCCATGGCTTTGTCGACTTCGGCATGGTGACCGGGGGGTCGAACGGCGCAAAACGCATTGTCGAGTTCGCCCTCCATTACCAAGCGGACGGCCTCTAAAACACCGCCGACTGCCAGCAATGCAATCTCATAGGATGCCGTGCACATCTGGTTGTCGGGACAGTCAAAGATATTATCGCCGATGCTGCATGCACTCTCGAAGCGTTTGATATAGTTGGGGTCGTGCACGGTTTCCACCCATTTCAAATCCGCCGGAGTGGCTTTAATCAGCGTCAGTCTCTCCAGCAGACCTGCATCCTCAATTCCTTTGTAAACCGATGGAAGCCGGTCCGGCACCTCCGGGTGGTAATTTCCGGTCAGGTGTTGCTGGTATCTTTCATCATACAGGAAGCCGGTTCTATTGCTCATAGGTGTACTCTGTGTGATTAATTTTTAGCCAAAGCTGCGGTAACGGGTAAAGCGTAAATTCTAGGCAATAATTTTATCAAATATTTCAAAGGCGGCCTTTCACGGATTTGCTGTCTTCAGGCATCTCTATGGTCGGGCGGCCGTTGAAATCAAAATCATAAATCACGTCATCCTTAGGTACGGTTCCGATCAGTTCAAGGTTGGCTTTTTTGATCATCTCCATAGCCTGCTGGTGAGGGGCCTCTCGCGCCTGATTAATGACGACATAACTTTTACCCACCACGATTTTCAAACATCTGGCAAGTTCCTCGATTCTCACCGCGGCCTGCAGGCCCCGCCGGGAGGGGTCCGATACAATCAAGAGGATGTCGACATTGTTGGTTGTCAGCCGACTGATATGCTCCATGCCGGCTTCATTATCCATAACAATATAGGGGTAATTGCCCGACAGCCGATCCAGAAAATTGGTCAGCAATGTGTTTGCCGCGCAATAGCAGCCGGCGCCTTCGGGCTGGCCCATTACAACGAGGTCAAAACCTTCGGATTCAACCAGGGCCTCTTCAAGTTTCATTTCTATAAAAATATCTTTGGTCATACCGCTGGGAACATCGCCTTTTTTCATTTCCTCCCGGGCGTTTCCTAGCGTATCGACAATTTCAACACCGAGAACTTCATTCAGATTGGCATTGCAATCGGCATCCACCGCCAGAATGGGTGTTTTTTCTTTTTTGAGCAAATATTTTATAAGCATACCGGCCATGGTGGTTTTGCCGCTCCCCCCTTTGCCGGCTAGTGCAACTGAATATGGCATATTTTTCAACTCCCTTGCATTTAATTTCGATTCCGTGTCGATCAGGATGAATATTCCAAAATAATTAAGTCAGTTTGAGCCATCAGTCAAGAGAGTTTTACCAGAATCGAGCCTATCACTCGCCATATCGCCATTGGGCGCTAGGGATAGCTTCTACTTGAAAAGCCTGTGGGACCATGCTAATTCGAACTAAACATATCTTTTGGGGAGGATGAGCATGGATTTTGAACTTACAAAATCGCAAAAAGAAATACAGAAAGCTGCGAGAGAGTTTGCCAAGGGTGAATTTGACAAGGAGCTCGTACTTGAAATGGACAAAAAGCACGAATTTCCGACTAAAATATGGAAAAAAGCGTGTGACCTTGGATTTGTGGGTGTTCACTTTCCCGAGGAATATTCCGGACAGGATCTGGGAGTATTGGAAAATATCATTATTGCTGATGAATTTTGTGCCCGGGATTCCAGCATTGGCAGTGCGGTAATTCTTTCCGCTTTTGCTTCAGAGTGCGTGTTGCGTTTTGGAAGCGAGAAATTAAAACAAAAGTTTCTTCCAGCCGTAGCAGAAGGGCAGATAATTTCCGGCGGTGCCTTTACCGAGCCGGATCGCGGTTCGGATATTACCTCTCTGGATACCAAGGCCGTGCGTGACGGAAATGAATGGGTTATCAACGGCACCAAAACATTTATTACCAACGGAGGTCTGGCCGGCTTTTATTCCGTAATGTGCCAGACCGATGCGGGTTGTCAGCCGTCTTATCGGGGCATCAGCTTAATTCTTGTCGAAGCAGATCGAGATGGCGTAACTGTTACCGATGTGGGTGAAAAGTTGGGCATCCATATGGTGGCAACCGCCGAACTTAACTTCAAGAATGTGAGGGTGCCGGCTTCTAATCTCATCGGCGAAGAAGGCAAAGGATTTTATCAGGTTCTTGAATTTTTTGATGAGAGCCGAATTCTGGTTGCGGCCCAGGCGCTGGGCACCGCTCAGGGTGCTTATGATCGCGCACTCGCTTATGTTAAAGAACGGGAGCAGTTCGGCAGGAAAATAGCCCAATTCCAGGTGACGCAGCATAAGCTGGCCGACATGGCCACCAAAATTGAACTCGCCCGGCTGATTACCTACAAGGCAGCCTGGAATTTTGATCAGGGCCGCATCGATCCCAAACTAACCGCCATGGCCAAGATGTACGCAGCGCGCACAGCAGTTGAAGTGGCGGATGAGGCCATTCAATTGCTGGGCGGGTACGGCTATATGACCGAGTATGAGGTCGAGCGTTTTTACCGGGATGCCAAGATTACTGAACTTTATGAAGGAACCAGGGAGATTCAGAAAAATACGATTGCCGGGGCGATACTCGGAAATCTAAGGTAATTTCCGGCTGGCCTCTGACTGGCCACTTGCTTCTAGCAACTGGCGACTGGCTAAAACGACTATACGACATTCAGAAAAAATCAGTGACCAGCGATCAGCAGCACCAAAAGCAAGCAGTGAGCAGCCAGAAACCAGCAGCCAGCTGCCAGAGGCCAGAAGCGAGAAGCGAGAAGCGAGTAGCCAGGGGCTTAACACCTAAAATCAGTTCGTGTTTTGTAAATTACATGCGGGACGCAACACTAGTTAATTTCACTTCCCTTTGATAAGATTATTGGCTATTACCAGGTGCATGATTTCATTGGTGCCCTCATAGATCTGGCATATTTTGGCATCCCTCATATGCCTTTCCATGGGATATTCCTTGCAGTACCCATATCCGCCTAGAATTTGAACCCCCTCAATAGAGGCGCGCATCGTCACATCTGAAGCATACATCTTGGCCATAGCGGCTGCTTTTTCAAAAGGTTTTCCATTATCCTCCAGCCAAGCAGCCCTCAGGGTCATCAGCTCGGCGGCATCCAGTTCCGTTGCCATATCTGCTAACTTCCACTGGATGGCCTGAAAAGATGTTATGGGTTTACCAAATTGTTCACGTGTCTTAGCGTACTCCAGGGCCTCTTCCAGGACGGCTCGTCCAATCCCCACCGCTTGGGAAGCAATGCCGATCCGGCCGCCATCAAGGGTGTTGAGCATCTGCTTGAATCCTTCCCCTTCTTTGCCAAGAAGCGCGTCAGCAGGCACCCTGGCGTCCTCGAAGACTAGCTCAGCTGTGCCGGATGCATTGATTCCCAATTTGTCTTCCACATGGCCCACTTTAAATCCCGGCGTATTTTCTAAATCAAGCACAAAGGAGCTGATCCCTTTGTAGCCTTTTCCCTTTTCTGTTACAGCAGCGATCACCGCATATGCGGCCACATTACCACTAGTGATGAATTTTTTTTCTCCATTGATGATCCATTCATTTCCATCCCGGACAGCAGAGGTGCGCAGGGCAGCCGGATCCGAACCCGCTCCTGCCTCAGTCAATCCGTAGCAGCCTATTTTTTCGCCGGCGGCAACCGGGGAAAGATATTTCATTTTCTGTTCGTGAGTGCCATAACCCATCACCGGATAACAGTAGAGCGAGTTGTTCACGGACATGATAGCACCTGTACCGGCACACGCCTTGGAGATCTCGATAAGAGCCACCACATAGCTGACGTTATCCATACCCCCTCCGCCGTATTCCTCAGGCACCGCAATCCCCATCATCTTCAGTTCACCCAGCTGTTTGACGATTTCCACCGGGTGCTCATGTTTCTCGTCCAATTTTGCGGCTTTAGGTTTGATCTCAGTCTCAGCAAATCGTCGCGCCATATCCCTTACCATCAGTTGTTCTTCTGTAAGTTCAAAATCCATTTTTTATTTACCTCCCTTTTCAAATCAAACTATTCTGTGATCATCGAATCTCATTATTAGCGAGTCCATTTAGGCGTCTTGTAGCATAATCCTTCTTGTTTGTAAATTGCAGCTGCTACCCATATTGGTCCTCAAATAAGCTTTGAAACGCATTTTTGAAATGGGTTCTGGTTGTTTTTTAACAATCCTGCTATATTATTGATATAACTTGTGAGGTATCTTTTCGGTGAAGAAAAGCATTATTATGGAAAGCGGTATAAACCTGTATTTGCAGAGGCAGAAAGGAGGTTGTCATGCTCGAGATCTTTAAAAAGACTTATCTGGCGGGAGCCGGCCTGGCGCACAAAACCTGGGGGGAGGTGGAAACACTCTCCAAGGAAATCGTTAAAAAGGCCAAGATGTCGGACAAAGAAGGGTCTAAATTTTTAAAAGACATGAAAAGCCGCTATGACGATACTCAGAAGAAACTGGAAAAGTACGTGGAAAAAATCGTCAAAGACATTTTGAAGAAAATGGATATCGCTACGGCGAAAGATATTAAAGCGTTGAAAAATGAGATTCGGCAGCTTAAAAAAGCGGTCGGCAGCACAACGGCTAAAAAGAGCGCCGAGAAAAGCTGCTGTTAAAACACGTGCCGGCAAAACAACTGCCAAAAAAACGACCCGCCGTGCGAGCACCAAAAAGCGCACCCGCACCTCGGGTACTAAAAAACGTGCCGGCAGCGCCAGCGCTAAAAAGCGCACCGGCAAGGCAGCTAAAAAACGTTAATTTTCAAAATTTCAGCTGTTGAGCATCAGAAAAATATAGGGGCCATCGGGATATCTGAGTTGCCGCGATTATGGGGCATGTGGCTTGTGGTGGCGATAATTAAAAAAGGAAGGCTGTAAATCAGAAACCTGAAGTAGGGCAGCTCTCGACTCGAATACTTTCGACAGGCTACATTCGGCCTGCCTTCGACATGAGCTCAGGCCGAATGTAGCTCATGTCGAAGGCAAGCCCCGAGTTTGTCGAGGGGAGCTCGCCGAAGTCCGCGGCTGCTAGATAAAAGCAGGCCGAAATGTGTTGAGCTGAAGAATGTGGCAGGATTCGACTTCATTCAGTTAGTATCGAATTCCTTTCACAACGAACAAGACGCCCACGATGATCATCAAAACCGCCCCCACCTTGTAGATGATTGCTCTTGATTTCAGCCAGCCCATATCGGCGAGTTTGGCCACTAAAAACAGCGCCGGAACGGTACCCATTCCGAAAGCACCCATCAGGCCCATACCGGCTGACACGCCATGATAGACGGAGTCAGCATCCATGCCGGCCCGGGCCGCACCCAACAAGGCCGTATATACCGGGCCGCAGGGAAGCAGTCCAAGCAACACCCCCAATGGCAGATAGACTAACGTTGATTTTACTTTCAGCAGTTTACCGAACCCTTTTGAAATGACGCCACCCGGGTTGGAATGATCGCCAAAGACTTTGCCAAGAGGAACCCATCCGGCCATGGCGACTCCCATGAGCACAATTAAGGTACCCGCGAAAATCATCACGCCTTTCTGGACACGCTCTATATGAGCGGCCACCATGGTAAAGGAACCTGCAGCCGCCACCACTCCGCCCAGGATGGCATAGGTGACGGTTCTTCCAAGATGATACAATAGCTGAGGGACAAGGATGTTTTTTTCTTTGAGGTTGAGACTAAAGGTAACCACAATCGGTCCGCACATGCCGATGCAATGTCCGAAGCCGACGGTAAAGCCGGTGGAAATATAAAGCAGGAATAGCGTTTCAGTAGATAACATCGAAGATAAAGTCGGTTTGGCCCACATCGGGTATGGTTACCGTAGCCTGCCAGGTTCGGCGGCCGCTGGGGCACCTGACGATTACGCCCCGGCCCTCATAGGTGGCATTGCCGGCGGATTTAAGCTGCACGCGGTTGGGGCCCATATTCATGCCCGGCATCCCCAGATCGATGTAGGGCGGCTTAGTGTTCGGCGGCAGTTTTCCGTTCAGGGTAACCCTGAATGATAAATCCTGCATGGCTTTTACCGGACGGGGAGCGACCGTAAGGGTAACTGTGGATCCTGCCAGGTTCTGGGTGCAGGTGCCCTGGTGAAGGTCGCAGTTGATCTGGTCCCGGTACTTATCCCCCGCATTTCCGCCGCCGGGAACGGTTAGCAGCAAAACAGTCAATAAAACAAGGATAAATATATTTGAGCTGCGATTCATTTAGGTTGCTTCAGCCTCCTTTTTTATATCCCCAAAAAAACATCCGCGATTGAACAAGTTGTAATCACGGATGCTGAATCTATTATTCGGTCTTCTGTCCTCTGACCTCTGTTCTCTGTCATCTATTTCTTTACTATAGCAATGTATATCCCGGCCCCTCCCCCCCCTCCGGACACGTCCAGGTGATATTCTCATAGGGGTCCTTAATATCACAGCTTTTGCAGTGCAGGCAGTTGGAAGGGTTCAGCTTCAGCCTGCGCTCGCCGCTGTTATCATCAACCTCAATTTCATACACATCGCCCGGGCAAAACCGGGTGCAGGGGCTGCGGTACTTGGGATAACAGGTGTTCACGCAAAGATCGGTGTCGTGCACAATGATATGGGATGGCTGATCTTCGCGGTGCTTGGTTTTGGACAGATAGACACTGGTGAGCTTGTCCACATACAGCTTGCCGTCATAGATTTTGGAATCGACTGCCGGTTGAATATCAATTTGCTCACCGTTAAGCGGCTTGAGCGTCTTATAATCTTCCTCAAGGGGCATGCTGTCCGCAAAACCACGTCCACCGGTGAAATATTGAGCGCCCAGGTGGATAAATTTCATCAGATTGGTTTTTGAAAGGGCCTGGTAAAAATTGCGGCCTTGATACAGTTGCTCGTAAATCCAGCTGCTTTCAAATAAGTCGGAATAGGCTTTGAGCGACTCCTGGTTAAAACTTTCTTTTTCTATCGCCTGGATAATGGATTCCGCAGCCAGCATGCCGGATTTCATGGAAACATGGATGCCTTTTAATCCGGGCATGTATTGAATGCCGGCGCTGGCGCCGATAAAAAGACCGCCGTCAACGGCCAGTCTGGGCAAGGTGTAATAGCCGCCGGTGGCAACCGCCCTGGCGCCGGCCTCAACGACCTTGCCGCCCTTGATGAGGTTGGCCACGAACGGATGGCTTTTGAACTGGATAAACGTCTCGTAAAGATCCAGCAGGGGGTCCTCATAGCAAAGCCCGGTCAGAAACCCGAGGGTGAGCCGGTTTGCGCCCATCTGGTAAATAAAGGCGCCGCCGGGTATATACAGCCCGATGGGATAGCCCATCAGATGGATATCGTTGCCTTTGCTGGTTTTAAAATAATTGGACGCTTCCGGCAGCTCGATGACCTCTTCAATACCGGTTTCAAACACCTGGGGCATTTTGCCCTCGAATAGATTTAGTTTTTTGTCGATTTCCTTGAACAGGCTGCCGCGGGCCCCTTCTCCGAAGACGGTTACTTTGGCTTTCAGATCGATTCCGGGCTCAAAATTTGATTTGGGCTCTCCATCGGGTCCCAGGCCTTTGTCGCCGGTTCGCACCCCGATTATGGTTTTTTGATCCTCACCGTAAAGGATCTCTTTGCCGGCGAATCCGGGGAAAATATTGACGCCCATCTCTTCAGCCAGCGTGCCCAGCCAGCGGGTAAATCGGGAAAGACTGATGATCAGACTGCCCTTGTTGTGCATGGGCTTGGGAACAAACGGCACCGGATAAGCTGAAGTTTCAGTCAAAAAATAGAACTCATCCCCTCTGACGGTGGCTTCAATGGGGCAACCTTTTTCCTCGTAGTCCGGCATGAGTTCCTTGAGGGCTTTGGGGTCCATGACGGCGCCGCTTAGCGCATGGGACCCGATTTCGGCGCCTTTTTCGATCAGGGCCACTTCCAGATTGAGGTTTTTCTCCTTGGCCAATTGCATCAGTTTAATGGCGCCCGCCAGACTGGCCGGGCCACCGCCGACAAACAGCACATCAAAATCGATACTTTCACGCTCTACGGTCATCGCTGCTACTCCTATTGCCTTTAAATTATTAATTTATATATGATTTTTTACAGGCCACCGAAGGTCTGTTGCTTAAATCATGAAGGATGACTTTTAGCATACTCCATTGTTTTTGTAAATTGTATCGTGCGATCATTTTGACAAACGCTCTATCCCAGAGCAACATCCAAAGTCATCATGACGGCGAACCCAACCATGGCACCCATTGTGGCGATATCGGTATTTTTCTCCAGTTGAGATTCCGGAATGAGTTCTTCCACCACCACGAAGATCATTGCGCCGGCAGCAAAGGCCAATGCATAGGGTAACAATGGTTTCATTAAAATTACCGCTAAAGCGCCCACAACACCGGCAATCGGCTCAACGATACCCGACAGCTGACCATACCAGAAACTTTTTAAGCGCGTAAACCCCTCGCGTCGCAGCGGAACCGAAACCGCTGTACCTTCGGGGAAATTTTGAATGCCGATACCCAGTGCTAGGACAACTGCACCGGCCAGGGAGGCAGTAGGCAAATCTGAGGCCAGGGCACCAAAAGCCACACCAATTGCCAATCCTTCCGGTATATTGTGCAACGTTATGGCAAGAACCAAAAGTACGCTGCGGTGCCAGCTGGTTTTAATGCCTTCGGCTTCCTCCAAAGGGAAACCCAGGTGCAGATGCGGAAGAATTTTGTCGATAATCCAGAGAAACCCGCCGCCCGATAGAAATCCGACTGTGGCTGGAACCCATGCGGGCAAACTGCCCCCTTCAGCCATTTCAATAGCAGGCGCCAGAAGTGACCAATAGCTGGCCGCGATCATCACCCCTGCTGCAAAACCGAGCATGCCATCCAATGCTTTTCGGTTGATGGTTTTGAAAAAGAAAACAAGCCCGGCTCCCAAGGCGGTTACAAACCAGGTAAACAAGGTCGCAACCAATGCCTGCCAGATTGGATTTAGCTCTGTAAACCAAGCAACCATGATAATCTCCTACACCGCTACAATCAATTAGTACCTTAGTTGTTATTTTTGTGCATTTTGTGGCAAAGAAATTGTATTGGAATATTTTCACTGTATTGTAAAGATTGAATATTTTCGATTGAATATTGAATATTTATGGAATTGCGTCTATTTTCTTTTCTTTGCATTCTGTATTTCTGCAGGAGGTAAGAATGCCGGTTAATTCTTCGCTTTACATTTTCACAAACCTAGGAATTGAAGGTTTAAATGAAAACCTGATAATAAAACGATAGAATGCCTCCAATATTCAATCGTCAATCGACAATCGTCAATCCAAACGATCTTCAATTTTCAATTCCCCAATAAACCGGGATTTCCGCTTCGCTCCAACCGGCTCGTCCAGATTAGGGTTTAAGTATATCGTTCACATTTGTACGGTCAAGAAAAACTCATAAAGATATTGAATCTTCAGATATTTTTTACTAAATGTATTACCTGAATTTTGCACGAGAATCTCCTCTACGAACTCTACAAGGTTGATTTATCATAATTGAGCTCGGCCGATGTTTGTTGTTTCAAAATTCAGGTATTAATTTTTTTCTAGATAATTTTAACTCAAGTTATCTAAAAGGCATACGGCTATGATATTGTAATTTCAACATATTATCTCCGTGCAAGAAATTTTTTGCTTAACAGTTGTGTAGAGCAAATCGTAGTGGCCAATGACTATTTTCTTCCCAGGGCCTTATTTTTGATCGTGCGTGATCTAAAAATTTTAGGAAGTTCATCATTGCCGCAGTTCTGGCATCATGGATTGAAAATTTGACCTTGTCAACGTTAGACTCCTTTACTACTTTAGCGGCGATAAACAATAGATTTAAACGGGCAAACAGGATGCTATTGTTCATTATACCTTGCAGCCCCGTAGCGCCGCCGTCGGCTTGATCACATTGATCATCACCGATACTGAACTGTGCGATCATCTTTAAATAACGCCAGAGGTTATAGGCCAGCATGACAATTTGAAAGTAAGCATAATTGGTTTTAAATTTGGCCGACGGGATCGCATCCAGCCCTTCGCGTTTGGCTTCGCCAACCAGGTTTTCCACATCCGCTCTTTTGTCATACTCGGCAATAATTTTATGTGCCTTGGCGCCAAGATTGGTACAAAATATACGGTAAAGATAACGATCATCTTCAAACAATACGCATTGAATCGCTTTGCCGGGCTTTTTAGCTTCCTGTTTTGGAATGCGCATGACCACAAACCGGCATGCCGCGCCCCAACCGGTGGGCTGATATTCGCAGCTGTTATATTCAATATTCTTGCGCTT